>JAAUYH010006849.1_pt1 | contig 40349 bp, 31 predicted proteins | sample 7278061 | NCBI WGS metagenome assembly JAAUYH01 (sample SAMN14350203, study PRJNA611818) | marine sediment metagenome | isolation source: surface marine sediment (0.6m) | place: French Polynesia: Moorea | collected 2018-08
CTGACTTTCGGTGACAACGATGGCGGCAATATCGCCTTGAACATAGTCACCGGTGGCGTCAGTATCCTGTTTGGCCGGGCCGAAAACATCGACTTCCGCAACAACAATCGCAGCGACAATGCGTTTATCGACGGCAGTTTCTGGCGCTTTGTTGCTGAGCTTGATCGGGCCAACGGTACTTCCAACCTGCAGAACTTTTCCGGCATCCCGGTCGAAAAGGCCTCCGACATCGACCTGGTCGAGCGGCTGGCGGTGGTGAACCAGTCCTCCAACACCGGCTCGCACGAGCTGGGGCACATCCAGGGCCTTCGCCACCATGACTCCATCGGCGCGCCGGGCGACGGTTTGCCGCCCGGTGTTGACCCGTTCGACTACCTGCCTCTGGGCGAAACTGACCAGAATGCCTTCGAGACCATCCTGCATACCATGGCCTCCGGCGCCAGCGTTGGCCTGCCGCTGACCGGCAGTACCATCGAGGATCGCTTCTTTGCCGAACGTTCAGCGGTCAAGATGGCTGTCAACGCCGACATCGAGGATCGGGTCCGCAAGGAGTCGAAGGTTCGGGGCAAGCTGAAGCTGGCGGGCCTGGATACCCCCAATCCGCTGGAAGCCGGGGTCAATGCAGGGCTGGAGCTCAAGACCAAGGCATCCCTGATCGCCGGTCGCCTGGACGTCATCGATGAAGTTGACTCCTACAAGTTCAAAGGCAAGGCCGGCCAGGTGTTCAACGCGGAAGTCATCTCGTTCAGCGATGTGGACTTCGCCGAGCCGATCATCGGTCTGCTGGTGCTGAGCCAGAAGATGAATGACGGATCACTGGTCGAGCTGACCCGCAACCGCCTGACCTTTGAAGGTATCGAGCCGATGATCATCGACTTTGAACTGCCGGAGAAGGGCGACTACGTGCTGCAGGTGTCCTCGCCATCCACGATTGATTTTGGTGGCGGCTTAGTCTTCCCGCTGTCGTTGTTCGGTCTGGGTGGTTTCGAGGTCGGTGATTACGACCTGCATGCCTACATCGTTGAGGGTGAAGCCGACGACGATGACGACTCCGATTCCGATTAATCGATCGTCTTCGATCAGCGAAAACCCCGCCTTGCGCGGGGTTTTTGTTATCCGGGCCCTCAAAGGTCGCTAATCTTGTGCGCTGCCGCCCCATTTCTGCCGATGGGCTTCCTGGGCCCGTTGAACGATGCGCCGGTGGCGTCGGGTCAGCAGCAGGGTGTTGGGATCACATACCTCTGGCACGATGACGCCCAGATCCCTGGCCGCGTCGAACAGGCTGGGATACCAGGATTCCCAGTTGGGCAGAAGCTGTTCGACTTTTTCCCGCAGGCTCATGGGTCGAATGTAGCTGAGGTAGACCATGGTGACAATGGAGATCGTGCCGCCGGCTGTCTGGAAACAACTCAGCCGTGATATGGTTCGCCCGGGAAAAAACCCTCCCGGGAGGACGGTTTGGCCTGGAAGCTGAAGTATCACCCAACCCTGTCGATTGTCGAACTGATTTTCTTCGGTGACAGCACGGGAAAAGATTTTGTTGAGGGTGCAGCCGCCAGGATCAGGATGGGGCACGAGAAACAGGTGTCCCGATTCGTGATCAATGCCCGTGACGTCATCGCGCCCCGCACCCAGGCACTGGATGTCCACGGCGTTCTGTCAGATACCTACCCGGATAATCACGCCAACCCTGACAGCAGTATCGCTGTTGTGACTGCCCGGGATCCGGATGCGGCAAAACTGGTTGAGTTTTTTGAGTCGTCAGCCCTCAACCGGGGGTGGCGGGTCAGGGTCTTTGACAACCGGGAAAGCGCCATCGAATGGCTGCAGGGCCTGGACTGAATCCCCGGGGCAATGCGGCCTCCCACCTTTTTCATTAATCTCCCTCCTGGCCGATAGTCTACATTAAGCGGGGTCAGCGAAATCCCATGTACCACGTGGCAAACATGCGATTCATGGTGCATGCTTTCTGAGAGGGATATCTACCCGTTGGGGCGGGAATAGAACATGGCAAATCATCTGGATTCGCTGGAGGCTCTGAACCAGGCGCGGTCGCTGCAGGAAAAACTGGAGGCGGCCCATGCGGCGGTGCAGGAATCATTTCCTTTCATCGTGCGCATCGCCATTGCCATTCATGATCCCAAGACCGATACCCTGAGCACTTATCTGCACAGCAGCGGTGGCGCCAACCCACTTGACCATTATCAGGCGCGGATGGACGAGGCGCCGTCCCTCAAGCAGATCCTGGACCAGGGCGCGCCGCGGGTGATCAACAACCAGGTGACCTTCGAGGACGGAAAACACGAACACACCCGCAGGATCGGCCGGGCCGGCTACGCGGCGAGCTACACCCTGCCCATATTCAACGAGGGTATGTTTGTCGGGTTCATTTTTTTCAACGCAGACAGGACCGACGTGTTCGATGAGTTCGTGCTGCGGCAGATCGATGCCTACGGCCACCTGATATCCCTGATGGTGATCAGTGAGCTGTCCAACATTGACACCCTGTCCGCCGTCCTGAAAACCACCGGCAGAATGCTGCATGTGCGGGACCCGGAGACCGGCAGCCACCTGGATCGCATGTCGCGATACTCTCGTCTGATCGCGCGGGTTCTGGCAGATCAGTACGAACTGGACGATGCCTACATCGAGCACGTATTCAAATTCTCGCCGCTGCACGACATCGGGAAAATCGGCATTCCTGACCGCATCCTGCTCAAGCCAGGTTTCCTGAACGCTGAGGAGACCGTGATCATGCGGACCCACGCCCAGGTCGGTGAGGAAATGATCAGCGATCTGATCGAGAGTTTCGGGCTGCAGAACATGCAATATAAGGACCTGCTGCGAAACATCGCCGCCTGCCACCACGAGGCGGTGGACGGCAGTGGCTATCCTCGCGGGCTCAAGGGCAAAGAGATTCCGCTTGAGGCTCGCATTGTGGCGGTTGCTGATGTGTTCGACGCGCTGACCAGCCGACGCCCATACAAAGACGCCTGGAGCAATACCCGCGCCCTGGAAACCCTGCAGCAGCTGGCCGGGGAAACCCTGGACCAGGACTGCGTTGATGCCCTGATTGGCAACCTGGACGAGGTGGAGGAGATCCAGCGGCGTTTCCGCGAGGACGCGTTTGGCTAGCAGGCTGTCGGATTTCTGGCCGATTCGGCCGAAGTCCGGCAGACTGCCAGGGCAATCGGGCGTGAGACGGAGACAGAACCGGTGAGTGAAAACGCCGACCAGGCAAAACACGCCAAAGGAAACCCGTTGACGCCTGCAGGATTTGCCGTGCGGATGGCGCTGGCCCTCGCCGCCTACGCCCTCATGCTGTTCCTGCCGGCCGGAACCCTGGCCTATGTGCCAGGATGGATATTCCTCGGCGTCATCGTACCTCTAGGCACTGGTGCGGGCATTTACCTTTTCCGGAATCACCCCGCGCTGGTTGAACGCCGCATGCGTTACCGCGAAAAAGAAGGGCAACAGCGGGTGATCATCGCGGCGATGACCGTCGTCTATGTGGGCGGCATTGTTCTGTGCGGCCTGGACTATCGCTGGGGCTGGTCCCAGGTTCCCCTGTCAGCAGTCATCGCGGCCAATGTGGTGGTCGGGCTGTCCTACCTGGGCGTTTGCTGGGTCATGGTGATCAACGAGTTTGCCGGCCGGACCATCGAGGTGGAGGAAGATCAGACGGTGGTGGACACCGGCCCCTATGCCGTGGTTCGACACCCCATGTACAGCCTCGTGCTGGTGTTCACCCTGGCACTGCCTGTGGGTCTGGGCTCGTACTGGGCCCTTGCACTGTTCGCCGTCGCCATCCCGGTGGCACTGCACTTTCGCATGGTCAACGAGGAAAAGGTGCTGCTGGAGGAACTGGATGGATACGACGAGTACCGCAAAAAGGTGCGCTGGCGGGTGATGCCGTATTTGTGGTGACCCGCAGGGCATGGTCGCTGCCCGGCTCAAATTTGCGCGTAAATCAGATATCCGGACGACAACAGGAAAACCGCTGTAGTGCCGATCATCGATGATACCCGGATCGCAACATTCGGGCGGAAGTTGATGACCACGTAATGCGCGATGCGCGACACCAGCAGCAGCGCACCCAGTCCGTGCAGGTAGGCCGCGGAGGCGCCGTTCAGTTCCGTCAGCCCCAGCAGCACCACGGCGAAGGGGACGTACTCCACGAAGTTGCCGTGGGAACGCATTCTGCGCAGCAGGATTCTGTCGCCGCCGTCCAGGAATGACGTGCGCGTTTTCAGTCGGCGAAGCCCCACTGCGTAGGTGATGGGAATCAGAAACAAACCAAAGACCGCGGCATAAAGGCTGGTGATCGGCAGTGTATTGACCATGGCAGTACCCCATCGTAAACATCGACTGTAAAGGCCGGGCAGTATGGAGCACGACCATCAGCAATGAAAAGCGGTGATGTGTCACCGGCGTCCGCCGTTCATTTTGCTACCCCAGATATTCGGCGTGCTGCCTGCGTCCCTCGGCAACCTCACCGGCCTGGTCCAGCTGCAGGGCAATCAGATCACCAGTGGAATTCCGACGCAGCTCGGGAATCTCACAGCGCTCAACGTGCTGAACCTGCGCTCCAACCGGCTGGTTGGACCCGTTCCGTCGAGCTTCATCAACCTGACCGCCCTTGATCCGGGTTCCCTTAACCTTGCGTGGAATGCCCTGCTGACTACGGACCCGGTGCTTGACGGATTCCTGTACAGCAGGCACAGCGGTGGCGATTGGAGCGTGACTCAGACCGTCGCGCCTGCCAACCTGGGCGAGATGGGTGGCAGTGGCGAAAGGACACTCCGGTTTCGGGTAACGTGCTGTGGGACAACGGCAGCGGCCCCGACGATATCGGTACCGCACCGCTGGGCAGTGGTCAATCGGGTCGGGACCTGGTGGAGGAGTCTCCCTCCGGCTCATCCGGGTTCTGCAGGGCGTACAGGTATGCCTGGCGCACGTCGTGATTGCCGGAGATGGATCCATAGTGGGCGGTGAAATCCACCGGCGTGCCCACGTGCTGGTAGACCGGCAGGTGCTGGCTGATCACACAGGGCGGTACGTTGGTGACCAGATCGCTGGTGTTGACGATACGATAGGTTTCAACACCGTTGGCGTTGTAGGCCCGGGCGAATTCGGGGCCCGCGGTCCGGGGGCTGGCCAGGTTGTAGTGCCGCACGCCGGCGAAACCCAGGTGGTTCAGGATGTCGGGTATCGCCAGGGTGGACAGGGCGGAGCCCAGGCTGTGCCCGGTGACCATCAGGTGCCCGTTACCCTGCAGCCGGCCGAGGGTGTCGCGCAGGGCGGGACTCATGGTCTGGTAGATTCTGTAAAAGCCCTTGTGGACCTGGCCGTAGCCGGCCGCCATTTCGTAGTCGGCGTGCTTGACTTCGGAATTCTCGTACCAGTCATAGTCGGTTTGGGTACCGCGAAATGCCAGGTATGACGTGCCGTCGGCAGCGGTGCCGGCAATGCCGAAGGGTTCGACTTCCTTGAAGAATCGCAGGTAGCGGTCTTCGCCCCAGATGGGGGGCTGGTAGTCCAGTTCGGGTCCATTGGGCACCCAGTGAAAGTCCTTCTCCGGCGGCCGCCCGCCCTGGTTCCACTGCTGGAACATGTCGTAGGCGGCCAGCACCAGTTTGGTCAGGTAGACCGCCTTTTCGAGATCGAACCGCGGTGGAAAATACATGGATAGGCTGGCCATGGGGGTTCAGTCCTTGTCTTCCAGTCCAAACGGGTCGTATCCGTGGATGTCGCCCTTGCTGGGAGAGCCGCTCAGGGCATTGGATGCCAGCCGCCCACCCATGACCGTGCCCTCGACGCTGCCAACATTGAGACCGGTGTAGATCCAGTCGCCGGCCAGGAACAGGTTGGCGTAGCCGGATTCGCCGGCTTTCAGTCGGTATTTCGCGCTGCCCGGGGGGCTGGTCACGTATCGTTCGGTGGGGTCGATATTGGCCCGCCAGAACTGGGTTTCAAAACGCGGTGCGCCCTGGCCGGCGGCGTTGGGATCCAGGCTGTGGAGCAGGCTGAAGTCCAGCCCCACGGGGTCAGCGGCGCCGTGGACCGCGTCCACTGTGGCCCCGGACAGCAGCGGGCCCGTGGCTGCGCCCAGGTACTGGATGCACTGGTAGCGCACCCGGTCGGCCTGGGCGGCGGGATAGTGGTGCTCGCTGAAGTCCGGAATGCCGTCGTCCGGCATGGTGCCGCAGATATACAGCAGGCCGCTGGGGGCCGAGTCGGCTGGCCAGTCTTCGACTTTCAACAGGTGGCTGAAGTCCACCTGGCCACCCAGGGGATTCACATAGGTGCCGGCGATCCAGATGTTGTTTCCGGGCAGTGACGGCAGCCCCAGCTCCGGCAGGGGCTGGCTGAACCACAGCTGCATGGCCTGGGTCTGGACGGTGGGAACCTCGTCCACCATGGCCTGCCAGCGGGTGCGCCCGGCGGGGTCATCACAGCGGGGCAGGTTGGCCTGGTCCTCCAGCATGTCCCTGCACAGATAGGGCAGTGCGCCAATGGAGATGGCCAGCACGACCTGGTCGAAATCCTCTCCCGCAACCAGGGTCTTCTGTTCCGGCGCCTGCCAGCGGGTCCAGTAAGACTCCAGGTCAAAGCCGCCTCCGGCCAGTTCGTCGCCCTGCTTGAGCGCATCACCTTCCACCAGCTGCTGGTAATTGGGATGGTTGGGCCAGCATTTCAGGTCCCTGACCGGTCCGATCAGCGGGTCGTATTCGCCTTCGATGACATGAGCCTGAATGCTCATATCGATTTCCGCCACGGATTGGCTGTCGCCGGAAAGCCGGAGCTGCTCCACCTTGTGGAAGAACTCGAAGCGCACGCCCCGGGATCGCAGCGCCCGGTAAAGCGGCGCAATGACCGTCTCGCCGGTGCCGGCGGCAAACAGCATGCCGAAGGCACCCAGGTAGGCGAACTGGCGGAGGTTCCAGTCCAGATACGACGCGGCGCTCATCTGTGGCGCAATGGATGTGTCGCCCTGGGGAAACTGGTAGGACAGGGCGATGGTGTTGAGCGTCAGCGGGCTGCCCAGGGTGATGGGATGTGCGCCGTGACGGGCCAGCCAGTCGGCGAAGTTCTCGTCATCAATGACGTCAAACCCGCGCTCCGGGATCCGGTCGGCGAACAGGCCGGTCATTGTCGCCAGCCCCAGGTCAATCATCACAAACAGGTGCCGCAGGTCGTGGTGGCGATCGAGCAGATCGCCGGCGCTCAGCAGTCTGGCCAGAGGGTGCCAAAGCTTGTCCAGCAGCTTGACCAGCCATTGGGCCAGGGTTGGGTGGGCGGTGACGTCGGCGTGGTTCTGCAGTTCACTGACCAGGTCCCCGATCAGGCTGGTGTCGTCGATGCCCTGGGCGGACCGGGCAGCCGTGTGCAGGTGGCCGGACAGGAAGCCCAGGGTTTTCAGGAACGCCTCCAGCCGCTTGTCGAACCGGGCCAGGTCTCCGGCCTGGGAGTAGCGGTAGTCATTGATGGGCAGCTCCAGCGACCAGTGTTCCCAGGCGGCGCGGTTGAAATCCCACATGGCCACGGCGTTTTGCAGGTCGAAGGCGTCGTCGAAACGGGTGATGAATCCCTGCTTGTCCGGCAACGCGTCCAGCACCTCGAACACCTCGGCCAGCATTTCCAGGGCGTTGTAGTAACTGCCCAGGAAGCCATGGATGCCGTGTTCCTCCAGCCGGTAGCCGTTTTCAGCATCCCTGCCGGTGGCACACTTGCCGCCCAACCGCCAGCCCATCTGGTAAACGGTGATGTCGTAGTTGCCGGTTTTCTGCAGTTCCCAGGCCGTGGTCAGTGCTCCGATGCCACCGCCCAGGATGGCCACCCGCTGTTTGTCTGCTGGCATTTCCCCCTCCATGTCAGATTGTTGCCGTTATCGACTGGCACAGGTTAAATCAGGCGGCGTCTGCGTGGTATCTTCTTTTTCGGGGAGCTGTGAACTCAGGATGATTTGGTGACAGTTCAGTACATTGCACTTGCAATCATGCTGCCGGCCATGGCGGTCTTCGCGTGGATGGCTGTCACCACCCTGCAGCGCGCCAGGGAGGGTGCGGCCTGGTCGCTGGGAGTCTACTTTGCCCTGGTCATCCCGGGTATCGGCGGCGCTGCGCTGCAGATCGTAGCCGACGACCCCACCACCCTGGCCCTGGCCAAGGCCAGCATGTTTATCTGCCGGGCCGGGATCCCGGTGGCGCTCATCGCCTTCGTTTTCGACATCATGGGGCGTCCGTTCAGCGGCAGAACGGTAACGGCCATGAGCCTGGTCCCCCTGAGCACGCTGATGCTGGCCATGACCAATTCCGCCCACGGCCTGATCTGGTCACCGGAGCTGGTGGATGCATCGGGTGAACTGGTGATCAACCCTGGCTGGGGGCCGTGGTACACCTTTGTCCATGCGCCCTACAGCTACCTGCTGCTGGGCGGCATGATGGTGATGTTCTTTCTGCGGCTGTCGGCGGTGTCCGCACCCCAACGCCGCTCCATGGTGTTGTTCCTGATTATCGGCGTCGGGCCGCTGCTGACAGGCCTGCTGCATTCTTTTGGTCTGAGTTTCGACCGGCTCTGGCTGCCCGCACTTTCCGTAGCATTGACCTCACCCCTGTTCCTGTGGATTCTGGAAGACCTGCGTCACAAGCGGTTCCGACCCGTTTCCTATCGCGAACTGATCGAACAGATCGACGATCCGGTCATCGGTCTGGACCTGGCTGGCAGAGTGGTATCCATCAACCAGGCTGCCAGCGAGCTGTTCGGTCGGAAAACCGCCAGGCTGCTGGGCAGTCCGCTGCCGGCAGACGCGCCCATCACCGGGGAACTGCAGGCGGCGCTGGATTCCGGGGGACCGCTGATTCACGAAGGGCGCCGCTACGAGCTCCGAAAATCCGACGTACTGGCCAGTGACGGGCAACCCCGCGGACAAACCCTGATCTGCCGGGACGTGACCGCTGAGCAGCAGGCTCGGGACGACCTCAGTACCAGCGAACAGCTGATGCGGACGATGGTGGAGCACTCCTCCCACGGCATCGTACGCCTGCACCGCCAGGCCGGGGACTCCGAACCGGAGTTCGCCGGGTATCGCTGCGTATTCGCCAACGCGGCCGCCGCGGCATGGGCGGGTGTGGACAAGTCCTCGCTGGAGGGCAGGGACGCGGAAGACCTGTTGAAGCTGCTGGTGGCCAGCTGGCCCGGGGACCGGTCCCCGCTGGTCCGGCACGTGCTGGGATCGGTTGCCGCTGGACAGGCCGTTGACCACGAGCTGGGACTGAGCGGCAGCCATGAAGGCAAATGGCTGAGGCTGCTGGCCGAGCCCGTGGACAACGACGTGGTGCTGACGCTGACCGACATCAGCGCCCATATGCGCCGCCAGCTGGCCGCGGAGCAGCGCGCCAGCTACGACCACCTGACCGGGATTCTCAATCGCCACGGCCTTGCCGAGTCGGCCGAAACGGCCATCAGCAATACCGAAGGTGGCGTACTGCTGTTTGTCGACCTGGACGACTTCAAGCGGGTCAACGATGAACTCGGCCACCAAACCGGCGACGAGCTGCTGCGGGAGGCGGCCGCGCGCCTGACCGACAGTTGCCGGCCCCAGGACCTGGTGGGCCGTTATGGCGGCGACGAGTTTGTGATCCTGGCCATGGGCTTGACCGCTGACGCGGAGAAGAATCTGGTGGACCGCGTGACCCGGGCCATGAATCACAGCTACCAGCTGGGCAACCAGGCCGTCAGCTGCACGGCCTCCATCGGCCCGGCGCGGTTTCCAGACCATGGACAATCCCTGGAAGCGTTGCTGGCCCACGCCGATTCGGAGATGTACCGCAGCAAGCGCGCCTCCTCTGGCCGGGTGTCTGTGCCGTCGGCCCTGCGCGGCCAGTAGCACCGTGCACCGGGCCGGCCGTTCCGGGGTCTCGTTACAAATACTTACTCAGATTTTTGGCTTCCTGCCGATCATCCCCTGTACTGAATCACTCGGGGGAACGAGTCATGCCAATCAAATGGAGCCCGATGCTGGACACAGGAATTCCAGTCATCGACAACCAGCACAAACGCATCGTTGAGTACATCAACAAGCTTGAGCACGCCGAACAACATCACAGTCGGGAAGAGGTCGAAGGGGTGCTGGACGAACTTGTGGACTACACACTGTCGCATTTTGCCTTCGAGGAGTCCCTGATGGAGGAGGCCGGGTATCCGTTTGTGCGTCCGCACAAGAGAGTACACGAGCTGTTTACGCGCCGCGTCTCGGATTACCAGCAGCGATTCAAGATGGGCGAAGAAGTGGCCCACGAGCTGTTGCAGACATTGACTGCCTGGTTGCTTAATCACATCCGCAGTGATGATCGGGACTTCGCGTCGGCCGTGAAGGAAAATATGCAGGGCGGAAAGAAGCGCGGCTTCTTTGCGCGGCTGTTCGGTTAAGTCGGGAGACCAGGATGGAAAGGCTCGAATGGTCGGCCGAATTTGAACTGGGTATCGACGTCATCGATGCGCAGCATCGGCGGATCGTGGACTACATCAACGAACTGTGCGAGGTGGAGGATTCCGCAGGAGACCGGGAGGTGGTCTCCCGGGTTCTCCACAACCTGGTGGATTACACCGTTTCCCACTTCGCCTTCGAGGAGGCGCTGCTGGAGGAAGTGGATTATGCCACTCTGGCTCCCCACCAGCGGACGCACCAGTCTTTTATCCGGCGAATCGACGACCTGAAGTCCAGATTTGAACAGGGAGAGTGGGTGGTTGCAGAGCTCGGCGGGCTTTTGCAGACCTGGCTGATCGACCATATTCAAAGTGAGGATGCCCGGTATGCGCCCGAGGTTCGCAAGCGGTTCCTCAGCCGTGACTCCGTCGATCAGCGCAGTTGGGTGGAGCGTGCCGCTGCCCGGTTCTTCGGGCGCTAAGGAAATTCCCCACTGAATTCCGGCACAGTGATTTTGCCGCTGGCCGGCGTCCGGATACCTTCCCACGGGCACTTGGGATATTCTCTGGGTCACCCGTCGTCGGAGGACGCAACGGAAGACTTGGCGGTGCAAGGTTACCTTCTGGCTTACTCCTTTTTGTGCTTTTGCGTGGGCATCGCCTGCCTGGGCATCAATCTTGTATCGGCTTGGCGAAAAGATGATGACCTGGCACGGACCTTCCTGTGGTTTTATGTCGCATTGAGCCTGCTGGTTTTCGGCGCCCTGCTGCGCAGCTTCTTTGAGCTGGTTCCCGACGCCGTGCCGCCGGCGGCCCGATTCGGTGTGGAGTACATGGAGTCGTTTATCGGCCGCTACGGGGTGATGTTCACGCTGCCGTTGTTTGCCCACCGTGTTTTTGCGGTCAGTGATTCCCGGCGGTATTGGGCCATAGCGGCCGTGGTCGCCCTGGCATTCGTGGGCCAGCACGTCACGGAATTCCTGCTGACCAAGCAATGGGATGAGCGCGGAGACGTGTTTGAAGACGTGCTGCTGGCGGGTATTGGGCTTTATGCGCTGGGCCTGGGCATGGTCCGATTCAACGCAGCGGGGGTTTATCGGCCCCTGGCGGTCCGGTTTGTCGTGCTGATTGCGGCAGGCCTGCCGGGAATTGCCTACGATCTGTTCATCAGCGGGGACGGCCAGCTGCAGTTTTATCCCCTGTTTTATTGCATCGGCAGCGTAGTCACCACCCACTGCCTGGTCCGCCGGCAGGCAGGACCCGGAACCATCTCACCCCAGTGGGGACTGAGCGAGCGCGAGGCCCAGGTGGCAGGTCTGGTCCAGCGTGGTCTCAGCAACAAGGCCATTGCGGAACAGCTCAACATATCCACCAACACCGTCAAAACCCATTTGCGGTCGGTATTCGATAAAAGCGGGCTTCGGTCCCGGTTCGAGTTGATCTCCGGGGGGCGTCGGTGACCTGACAGCAGCATGCACGCCCCCTGATATCCACGCTTTCATCCCAAAGCATGACCCCAAATCATGCCCATGGGCGATACCCGATCCTGCATCGCTCAGCCACACTGAAGCCCTGGCTGAGGAGTACCGTGATGAAAATTTCAGCACTGATTGTGGTCCTGGTCGTGGCCGCCGGCACTGCGGGGGCCTCTGGGCAGGCGACAGCGCCCTGGCCCCAGCGGGTACTGGTCACCAACGACAACGGTATTGATGATTCAGCCATGGTGGAACTGGCCCGGGCCCTGGCCAGGGTAACGGAGACTTACGTGGTGGCGGCTACGACGGACCGGAGTGGGACTACCAACCTGATGTCCGCAGTACGCAGGGGAGAATTCCGGGTGGAGCGCCGGGATCTGGGTGAAGGCATCCAGGCCTACGCTCTGGAGGGATATCCGGCGGACTGTGTGCTGTTTGCCCTGGCTGGACCCATGCGCGACGCGCCGCCGGACCTGGTGATCTCCGGTATCAATGGCGGCCCCAACCTGGGTGACGACTGGTTTGGCTCCGGCACCATCGGTGCCGCAAGAACCGCTGCCTATTTGGGGATACCGGCGGTGGCGGTGTCCGGCGTCGAGGATGACGATCCGCAATCCGTGCGCGCGGCGGTGCAGTGGGTGGTGGAGCTGGTCCGCAGTGACGCGGTTCGCCTGCTGACACCACCCCAGTACCTGACCGTCAGCCTTCCCCTGGTGTCCCCGGCGGAAATATCGGGCGTAGAGGTGGTCCACCGGGCGCGGGGTCTGGTGACGGGAACCCTGACGCCGCCTGAACAAGCGCTGCCGGGACAGCTGCAGCGGTGGCAGCTTGACCTGTCTGTCAATCCTGATGCCGCACCGCCCGGGTCAGACGTTGCGGCCGTCCGGCGAGGCGCCATCGCGATCGTGCCCATGCGGGTGGATGAATCGGACCCGGACCTTCGGGCGCGGCTGCTTGCTGCTCCCGGGTTGCTGCCGGATTGGGTTCCACCGGCACCACAGTCCGGGGTGGAGTCCACCTGCCCCTCAGGGCTGGGCGTGGTGATCGACGATGCCGAGGACGAATCCGGCCGCGAGTGGGGTGTTTTAATTGAAGAGGTCATGCCGGGCGGCAGGGCAGAGGCGCTGGGGATGCGGGTCGGTGACGTGGTCCTGTCGCTGAACGGGGTCGACCTGGCGGTGTCCCGCATGTCCAGGGAGGACCCGGATGACCGCTTTCTGAAGATCATGCGGGGCCTGGGTTGCGGCGATCAGGTTGAGATGACCTACGTTCGGAACGGCGAACCGGGGCAGATCAGGTTCCGGATTCCCGCGGCGCGGGGGCACTAGGGACGATCGGAAGGCCCCCGGAAATCCGAGCCTGTATCGCCTTGGATTTCACGGTATCGTGTTGACTGACCTACTGGAGCCAGCATGACTCGAATAACTCGCCTGAACCTGGACGTACTCAAACCCCATCACCCGGACCTGTTGGAGCTGGGTCGCCAGCTTGCCTCCCAGGGGAAGCTCCGGGTCAAGCTGGTGGTGAAGGAAATGGACGAACGGACGGAGACCCTGCAGATTGAAGTCACCGGGCCGGATATTGATTTTGACCGATTGAAAATTGCCATCAGCGAATTCGGCGCCTCGCTGCACAGCATCGACGAAGTCGAGGTGGAACACACGCCCGAGACACCGGACTGATCCGGTCCCTGTTTCCCTTCCCCGGACGCCCTGTTCAGGCCTGTTGAGACCTGTCCGGCAACTGTAAACCTATGTCAGGACGTCTTGCCGCATGGCAAGGGCGGGGCTACGATCGATCGTGATGTATTGTCAGCCCCGAACAGGTAAGGCCTGGCCGAGCCTGCGGGGTGGGGGAATCTCGTGGATACGAATCTGACCGACAAGGAACAACAACTGGATATCGCTGATCGCCGCGCGCTCGATGCGCTGCAGTGGATTCAGCGATTCATGCTGCACCATCTTGCGATCCTGGTGCCCGGCATGTTGCTGGCGGGATGGCAGGGCTTTCAAAGCGGTTCCATTCTGTCCTGGATCCTGGCCGGCTACTTCGCCCTGTTGACCGGTGCCGTGGCTCTGGCCTGGCATCTGTCCCGGCGCGACGATGAGCCCGACCTTGAGGAATGGCGTCTCGGCATGCTGACTTACGCCGTTGCGGCCGGTGCCGGCTGGGGCGCATGCGCGCTGCTGGTGCTGGACCCGGCCAGCACTACCTCGGTGTATCTCACCACCAGCCTGACCCTTGCTGCGCTGGGGGCCGGCGTGGTGCTGTTTTCTTTCTCCACCACCAACCAGCTGGCGTTCGCGGCCCCGGCGGTAGTGCCACTCATGCTGCGTCTGACCCTGGCAGATCCTGTCAGTGCGATTGCGATTGTCGCGGTACTGGCCGCTCTGGCCGTGCTGCTGCTGGTGACCGGCCACACCAGCGGTCTGTTCGAAGAGCGCATCCTCTATCGGCTGGAAAGCGAAGATCGGGTCGGGCCGTTGCGCGAGGCCGAGGCCCGCGGCGACCAGGCCGAGGCTGCCCGGATGCAGATGGAACAGGAGCGCGATGCCGTTCGCGAGGAAATGAGCGAACTCAGCCGCCAGGCCCAGCAGGCCGCCCTGGCCAAGGACGAGTTCCTGGCCACCATCAGCCATGAAATCCGTACGCCGCTGAACGGCATCCTGCCGCTGGTGGACCTGATGCGGGGCACCAACCTGGACGATGACCAGCGCGCCCACATGAACACCATTCTGGCCTCGTCGCGGCACCTGCTGTCCATCGTGGACAGCATGCTGGACTACTCAAAAATGCAGGCCGGCAAACTCGAGCTGGAAACAGTGGGTTTCAACCTGGCCGACCTGCTGGAGTCGGTGACCAAGCCGCTGTCCAAATCGGCGGAACGTAAGAAGGTCGCGCTGCAGACACGTATCGAATCCAATGTCCGGGTGGCGGTGCGCGGGGACCCCGTGCGCCTGCGCCAGGTGCTCACCAACCTGGTCAGCAATGCCGTGAAGTTCACGGAAAAAGGCAAGGTGCATGTGACCATTTCGTCCTGCGCGGAAACGCCGTCGGAGTATCGCCTGCGGTTTCGGATCCGGGATACCGGCGTCGGCATGGACCAGGCGACCATTGGAAAACTGTTTCAGCCATTCACCCAGGCCGACGCCTCGGTAACCCGCAATTTCGGCGGCAGTGGTCTGGGACTGGTCATCTCCAAGCAGCTGGTCGACCTGATGGGCGGCGAAATCGGCGTGGACTCCGAACTCGGCAAGGGTTCGGAATTCTGGTTCGAGCTGCCTCTGCAGAAGGCCGTGGGTGACATGTCGCCGGAAGCCCGGCGGTTGGCCGGTGTGCGTATGCTGCTGGTCACCCGCGAGCAGGATTTTGCCCGCCGCGCGACCCGCTTTGCGCAGAACAGCGGCTGCAACGTGGAACTGGCGGCCGGCGCCAAGGACGCGGTCATCAAGATCAAGAAGGGTCACCTGGAGCGTGGCTACTGGGAAGTCGATGTGCTGGCCATCGATGCGGCTTCGGTTGGCCCCAAGGGGCTGGTTCTGGCCAAGAAGGTGGGCATGCACCCCAAGCTGGGCAAACCGATCCTGCTGTTCAATGCCGGCGGCAAGGTGCCGGGTGGCCTGGCGGACCTGCCCCGGGCGGGGGCCGTCAAGGCCAGCTGCACCACCGAAGAGCTGGCTGACGCTATCGACGCGCTGGTCGTCAAGTCAGGACCGGCATCGGATACCAGGACCGAAAGCGTGCTGGACGCAGAATACAAGGAAGAAGCGCCCATCGATGCTCGCGTGCTGCTGGTGGAAGACAACCACATCAACCTGACGGTCGCGACCAACATCATGGAGGCGCTCAAGCTGGACTTCGAAGTGGCGGAGAACGGCAAGCAGGCGCTGGCGTTGATGACGAAAGGCGGATTCGACGCCGTGTTGATGGACTGCATGATGCCGATCCTCGATGGTTACTCCGCGACGCGCCAGTGGCGGGAACTGGAGCAGCGTGAGGGTCTTGAACGCCTGCCGATCATTGCAATGACTGCCAACGCCATGGCCGGAGACGCGGAGAAGTGCATTGAAGCCGGCATGGACGCGTATATGTCCAAACCCCTGGATAAACACGTCATTGCTGAACACCTGCGGCGATTCGTGCACTCCGACGGCGCGTCGCCCAGGCCGGATACCGGCACGCCAGCTGAAACGCCCAAGGCCGAACGGGTTGAATTCGGCAAGGCTGAACCGGTCGAGCCCAAGGCTGAAGAGGCTCCAGTACCTGGTCCTGTGCCGGACGAGAAACCCAATCCGGAGCCTGGCCCGGTGCCCGACCTGGACCCGAGTGTGCTGGGCAAGCTTGCCGGTGTCATGAGCGGCGACCAGATCCAGGAGCTGGTGGATGCCTATCTGCTGGAATCACCTACCGGTGTGGAAAAGATGCAGGCAGCCTTCGAGTCGAGCGATCTGGACGAGGTGGCGGACCACGCTCACGAACTGAAGTCGACCAGCGCAAGCCTGGGCGTGGCGGTGATGAGAAGGCTATGCCAGAGCATCGAAGCTGCCGCCAGGGCCGGCGAGCCGGAAACCGTAGGAGACGATCTCGGCCGGCTGACACCTGCCCTGCAGCGTGCCACCCAGCTGCTCCGGGAGTTCAAACCGCTGCCGGCTTAGCCTCCTGGTGACGGCTGGCGATCCCAGGGCGACCGCCGTCGCCTTCGGGAAAGTCTTATGGTCAGCCGCTTCGAAACCGGGTCAAACTGGACTTTTCCGGCAACCGGAGCCAATCCAACATGGAACAAACCCGGCTGGTGGGTGGCTGATGCCAGACTTGGGTGACCTGCATCTGGCGCACCACCTGTCGCGCTCCCGGGCCATCGTCCGCCGTTATTTCGTGGTTAACGGTTTCGATGGCGCCTTAACCATGCTCGGCCTGGTTACGGGCTTTTACCTGGGCGGTGACGTCGCGCTGGAGGTGGTTATCGCTGCCTGCGTGGGTGCCGCCGTTGCCCTGGGCATCAGCGGACTGACCAGTGCGTATCTCAGCGAGTCCGCCGAGCGCCAGCGCGCCCTGGCAGAACTGGAAGCAGCCATGGTGTCAGACCTTTCCGACACGGCTCAGGGCAGCGCTGCCCGGGTGCTGCCCTGGCTGGTTGCCCTGGTGAACGGCGCCGCCCCGGTGGTGATGTCGCTGCTTATCATTACACCGTTGTGGCTGGCCAGAGCCGGCGTTCCGCTGCCCCTGGAACCCCTGCTCTCCGCCATCGCCACGGCCTTCATCTGCATTTTCGGTCTGGGCGTGTTTCTCGGTCGGGTGGGGGGCACGTCCTGGCTGTGGAGCGGGATCAAAACCCTGGCTATAGCCCTGGTCACCGTTCTGATCATTATTCTGTTATGAACACTTCGATTCCCGAAGCACCGGAATGGCACCGGCTCGAGCCTGATGCGGTTGTGGCCGAGTTGGGCGGAGACGCGGCCCAGGGCCTGTCTGCAGAGGAGGCCGCGGCCAGACTGTCCAGGGTCGGGCCCAATGCCCTTGCAGAAGGCCGCCGGCGCTCGCTGGTCGCCATGTTCCTGCGCCAGTTTGCTGACTTCATGATCCTGGTATTGCTGGCCGCCGCCCTGGTGTCCGGGTTCATTGGTGAACCCGTAGACACCATCGCAATCCTGGTGATCCTGGGACTGAACGCGGTGATCGGCGCGATACAGGAATTCCGTGCTGAACGCGCGGTAGCGGCTCTGCGCCGCCTGTCGGCACCCCATGCCGTGGTGCAGCGCGGCAGTAGCCGCAAGACCGTGAGCGCAACCGAGCTGGTGCCGGGGGATCTGGTGATTCTTGAGGCGGGCAACACGGTGCCCGCGGACCTGCGCCTGCTCAAGGCGGTGGATCTGCAGACCGACGAATCGGCCCTGACCGGCGAGTCCCACACCGTTGAGAAGTCTGTTGAGGCGGTGGACCAGGCCGGGCTGGCGATCGGGGATCGCAGCAATCTCGTCTTCAAGGGCACCCATGTCACCCATGGCCGTGCCCTGGGTATGGTGGTCGCCACCGGCATGCAGACCGAACTCGGCCGCATCGCCGGCCTGCTGAGCGGCGAACAGGGCGTCAAGACCCCGCTGCAGAAACGTCTGACCCGGTTCGGCCGCCGCCTGGCGCTGGCGGTGCTGGGCATCTGTTCCATTGTGTTCGTGACCGGACTGCTGCAGGGACAGCCGCTGATGCTGATGGCCCTGACCGCCATCAGCCTGGCGGTGGCGGCGATCCCCGAGGCGCTGCCCGCGGTAATCACGGTTTCCCTGGCGCTGGGCGCGCGCAAGCTGAGCCGAAAACAGGCCCTGGTGCGGAATCTGCCGGCGGTGGAGACCCTGGGTTCGGTGACTTTCATCTGCTCTGACAAGACCGGCACGCTGACCCAGAACCGGATGCACGTGGAGCGTCTGCTGGCGGCCGGGGAAGAGCAACCGCGGCTGCCTGGGAACGGCACGCCGTGGGACGACCTCGGGCGGGTGCTGGCGCTTTGCAACGACGTTGAGCTGCGCGAGAGCGGGGCCGCAGGGGAGCCCACCGAGCTTGCTCTGTACCAGGCGGCGGCGGAAGCCGGGTACCGCAAACAGGAACTGGAGCAGCGCCATCCCCGGGTTGCCGAGGTCCCCTTCGACAGCACCCGTAAACGGATGACCACGCTGCATCGGGACGGAGACGGTGTGGTTGCCTGCTGCAAGGGTGCGCCCGAGGTCCTGCTGCCGCTCTGCCGGGACTGGCATGGTGCGGCAGGGGTCGAGTCACTGGATTCCGAAACGGCGTCCGGCCAGGCCCGCGCCCTGGCTGAACAGGGTTATCGCGTGCTGGCGGTGGCGCAGCGTCGCTGTGAGGCGGTTCCAGCCAACCCCGAAGACGCCGAACAGGCGATGACCCTGCTGGGGCTGGTAGCCCTGATCGATCCGCCTCGGCCCGAGGCCCGGGCAGCGGTTGCGGAGTGCCGGTCTGCCGGAATCACCCCGGTGATGATTACCGGCGATCATCCGGGAACCGCGCGGGCCATCGCAGTGCGTCTGGGCATCATGCAGGAAGGTGGCCAGGTCATGACCGACCAGGACCTGGGCCGCTTGTCCGACGCTGAATTCGAGGCGCAGGTGGCCAATGTCCGGGTCTATGCCCGGGTCAGCCCGGAGCAGAAGATCCGCATCGTCAAGGCCCTTCAGCAGCGCGGAGAATTTGTCGCCATGACCGGCGACGGCGTCAATGACGCGCCGGCGCTGAAACGCGCCGGCATTGGCGTTGCCATGGGAGACAAGGGAACCGACGTCGCCCGGGAGGCGGCCGACATGATGCTGCTGGATGACAATTTTGCCACCATCGTCAGCGCAGTACGCGAGGGCCGGCGGATCTTCGACAACATTCGCAAGTTCATCAAGGACACCATGAGCTCCAACTCCGGGGAAATCTGGACCCTGTTCCTGGCTCCGTTCTTCGGCCTGCCGGTGCCGTTGCTGCCAATCCATATCCTTTGGATCAACCTGGTTACCGATGGACTTCCCGGCCTGGCCTTCACCGCCGAGCCGGCCGAGCCCGGCGTCATGCGCCGCGGCCCGCGCCATCCCCAGGAGAGCATCTTCGCCCGGGGCATGTGGCAGCACATCGTGTGGGTCGGGCTGTTCGTCGGTGGCGTGTCCATCGCCTCCCAGGCGTGGGCGGTCGGGCGCGGCGTGGAGTACTGGCAGACCATCGTGTTCTCCGTGCTGACCCTGTCCCAGCTGTTTCACTCCATGGCGGTGCGCAGCGAACAGGCCTCGCTGTTCCGCATCGGGATTACCAGCAACCTGCCCATGCTCGGCGCGGTGCTGCTGACGGTTGGACTGCAGATGGCTGTGATCTACCATCCGCTGCTCAACCCCATCTTCAAGACCCAGCCCCTGCCGCTGTTTGATCTGCTGGTTTGCTTTGCCCTGTCATCACTGGTGCTGGTGGCGGTGGAAATTGAGAAGGCGCTGGTACGGGCAGGGCGGATATATCAGCAGGTGGCGGTCGACCAGGGCGCCTGACGGGCGGGATCCGCGACAGTGCCGGAGTTGGGAATCTACCTACAGAGTCCAGCAGCGGGATGTGACAAACTTTCGGCTCCGGGATTCCAATGCCGGAGGTGTGCGCCTACCCGGCCACTCCGGAAGGCAGCATGGAAGCCAGCGAAAGGCCCACGGGTCCCATGCCCGACACTTCAACCGAACGAATGGAAACGCCGTCATGAGTCTAGTACAGGTCCGCGACATGCTGGACAGGGTTTGTGAATTCCATGGCCATCTCTCCAGCTACTATCATCAGCTTTCTGACGATGCGTCCCAGTCCCGAGTGAAATTGATTCTGAACCTGCTGAGCCAGCACGAGCAGGGTCTGCGCGAAGGCCTGGAAGCCTATGAAAGGGACGCGTCCAAAAACGTCATGGACTCCTGGGTCGATTGCCCCAATTGCGAGGAGATCCGGAGACGGTTCGACCAGCTGACGTCCACGGGAATGGATGCCAGCCTGGAAACCGTTGTCGAGCTGTGCTTCAGCGTGGACCAGTGCCTGTTCGATTTCTATCGCGAAGGAGAGGAACACGCGCCAAACGCCAGGGTCAAGCAGGTCTTCCACAGCCTGAAAGACCTGCAGGAAGGGGAGGTCCGCAAGCTGGCATGGAGCGCAACCCAGATCAACGACGCCTGACCGGCTGGGGGCCCGGGCGTTTGCTAGTCGATAGGCTCCAATAGAAACGTTGGCTGATCGAGGATGCTCTGGCAGAACACGCTGACCTGGAGCCCCGCCTGCCGCGCCAACCCTTCAAAGCCGCCGCGGTCAACCCGCACGCAGTGCAGCGGCCCCGAGGGCTCCACCCGATACCCCGGCGGATTCTCCGACTCCGCCGGCACGCCGTATTCGGCGAAAACGCTGACGTAGATCTGCCCTCCGGGGGCCAGCAGCGGACGCAAAACGGCCAGGTGCGCCCCCATGTCGGCCAGCAGCATGTGGGTGAAGACCGACCGCAGCACGATCAGATCATGGCCGGACGGGATGTGGGCCAGTTCAACCTCGTTGAGGGGGCGGCCCCCGGGGTTGTAGCGGGCGTTCTGAATGTCCACCGTGTGAAAGGTCACCCTTTCTGCGGCGAGGTGTTGCTGACACCAGTCGATGGTAGCGGCTTTTACGTCCACACCCGTATAACGGGCGAAATCAACGCCCAACTGTTGCAGTCCGGTCAGCAGGCGAGCGGACCCGCAGCCCCAGTCAAGAAGGTTCAGCCCTGCCAGTGACTCGGCCGGCGATTGAAAACGACCCTGGTGGAGTTGCAGCAGCTGGGCCACGGACGTTGCCAGGGCTACACCGTTTTCGACATAGACCCGATCATCATGCTGGTCCCGTGGGCCGGCCCGTAAACCGGCCGGCGGCAGTACAGGCCTGGTTGCATGAGGCGTTGACTCACCCATGGCTCATGCCTGCCCCGGAGCGCTTTGGGTCACGGCCACCCGCTGTTTCAGATCGTTGACAAATCCCGCGCCCGCTTCGGCGAATACATCAACCGCCACGTCTACGCCGTGGGCCTGCAGATCGAAGGCGTCGTCGGCGTATCGAGTGACCGCGGCGATTCTGCCGGCGTAGCCGGTTTCCCGCAGTCGGCTCACCACCTCCAGGGTTGCCCGGTGAGAGGGCAGGGTCAGGAGTACCCATCGGCAATCCTGCACGATAGCGGGAGCGCGGATCCAGAATTCCGGATTGGTGCCGTCACCCATGACAACCCGGCGCCCGGCCTTCTCGTGCTTCTCGATACGGCTCTGGTCCACGTCGATGGCCAGCACGCGACCCGGCGTATCCCCGTTGACCGCGTCGTAGGCCGCTGTCCTAACCCGCCCAAGCCCGATCACCAGTACGTCCACCTCGGTGAGGTCGAGGTCCTCATCACCCGGGAGTCGGTGCCTGGTCTCGAACTTCTTAAGATAATTCCGGAACCGGTGGTACAGGTCATCTCCGGCTATGGCGCCGGGTGCCGCGATGACAAATGATATCGACAGAGCCAGCGCAAATACCGCCAGCCATTCCGGCGGCAGCAGGCCGGATGCCGCAGCAACCGTGCCAACGATCAGTCCAAACTCACTGTAGTTGGCCAGGTTCAGGCAGGCTCGCCAGGCGCTGCGGGCCCGCAGCCGAAACAGTGTGAACAGGCCGTAATACAGCGCTATCTTCACCGGCAGGAACATTACCAGCAGGACCGCAGCCAGCATTTCGATCCAGCCTGGCGCGGCGGTCATGCCCACGCTGAGGAAAAAGCCCACCAGGAACAGGTCCTTGAAACTCAACAGCGCCTTGGCCAGCTCTCCTGACTTGGCGTGTGGCGCGAGCAGCATGCCAAGCACCAGCGCGCCCAGGTCCCCCTTGAGACCGACCAGTTCGAACAGGTCGGCGCCGCCCAGCGCCAGCACGATCCCATAGAGCACCAGCAGTTCACCATGTCCTGCAGTCACCATCAGTCGCTGCAACAGGTGGCGCATGGGCAGCAGGATCAGCAGGCCTATGGCCCAGAGTGAAGGGATCTTGCCGCTGGATATGGCGAGGAAAGCCACGGCGGCAATGTCCTGGATAATCAGCACGCCGATGGACACCATGCCGTGCCGGGAACCCGGTGATCCGGACTCGTCAAGCACCTTGACGGCAAACACGGTGCTGGAAAAACACAGGGCAAAACTGATCAGCAGCATGGTCCGGGCGTCCAGGTCGGCGAACAGCGGCACTCCAATTGCTGCAAGACCCAGCAGAAACAGGCACATGGCCAGGGTGATGCCAGTCATGTGGATCACCCCCACGCCCCAGACCTCGGGTCTGCCCAGGCTGCGCAGGTTGAGTTTCAACCCGATGGAAAACAGCAGCAGGGTGACGCCCAGGTCGGCGGTGATTCTCAGAAACTCGCCGGACTCGGCGCCGGCGGCGCTGAGTATGAAACCCGCCCCAAGGAATCCAACCAGCGGCGGCAGGCCCACAACACGAACGCCCAGGCCACAAAAAAAGGCGATGGCGATCCACAGCGGGTCCTGGGGGTCGATGGCGAGAAGTATGGATTCCATTAGAGCGTGTTCAGCACCGCATTGGCCACATTGGGAAGAGGATAAACTGCCCGGTAGAGAATTGCTGCTGCCCGTGAAAGAAAAACGACGAGCAGGGCAGTCGGCCCAGGCCGCAGATGAAATCCAGTCGGGTTCCTGGCGCTCCGTGAGGAACCAACCCGGCCATCAGCGCAACGCATCCGGCTCCGGCTGGGGCTAGGGTGGTTTCTTCCTTAAGGCGGCTGCGTTGGATGTCATTGAAGGGAAACCTGTCAGCAGGACTGGGCCAGGTTCGGGCTCTGCAGACCCGGGGAGACACGGCCGGGGCGATTTTGCTGTGTGAGCGGCTGGTTGATTCCAGCTCCCGCGATCCCGCGGCGGTCCACTTCCTGGGTCTGTTGCACAAGGCCCAGGGTCGCCTGGATTCGGCCGAGGGGCTGTTGCGGGAGAGCCTTGAGTCAGGGCCGCAGCGGCCTGACTACCTGGCGAACCTGGGAAACCTGCTGGTGGCGGCCGGGCGCGCAAGAGAGGGGGAAGACTGCTATCGGGACAGTCTGGCCCTGGACCCGGCTTTTGGCCCCGCCCGGATTGCGCTGGGCCGGCTGCTGTGTCGCGCTGGACGATTCGAGCAGGCTCTGAGCGTATTGGAATCCCTGAAGGGTACAGTCTCCCACGGGCCGGAGGTGCTGGTCCTGATGGGTGACGCCAGGCGAGGCCTGGAAGACCTGGCGGGGGCAAAACAGGCCTTCCGGCAGGCTATTGCCGCCAACCCGAATTACGGCCCGGCCCGGCACAACCTGGGCACCCTGTTGCTGGACGAGGGAGAGTTCGAAGCGAGCCTGGATGAACTCACTCGGGCCAGGATGGAGTGCGGGGTCCGCGGCTCCCAGGTGGAAATCAATCGGGCCCGGGCGCTGAGCGCCTGTGGCCGATCCCGGGAGGCCGAGGAGGTCATGCGCCGGTGCGTACAGCTGAACCCGGGCTCGCTGCAAAGCCAGCTGATGCTGGCGCGGCTTCGCCATATGCAGGGTGTTGACGATTTTTCTCGTTACTTTCGCCGGGCGGCGCGGAGGCAGCCTGGCCGCCGGGAACTGCAGCTCGCCTACGCCACCCTGCTTCGCAGCGCCGGCCGGCTGGACCAGGCCAGCCAGCATCTGGATGAGTGCCTGCAGCGGAACCCCGGTCAGCCTGACCTCCTGCTGGAGTCGGCAAACTGCCACCAGCTGGCAGGCCGCTATATGGAAGCACTGGGCGCTGCCCGGGCCGCAGGGGGGGCGGACAATGCCGGCGTCACGGACGCGACGGTGGATGCGCTGTTGAGCCTGGGTCGCGCTGACGAGGCGTTTCCGTTGATCCTGGAGGCACGTCAGCGTTTTCCCGATCGACAACGGCTGCATGCAGCCGCCGCGGTGGCGGCCCGAATCCTGGACCACCCGCTTTATCACCAGCTGTTTGACTATGACCATCTGGTTCGAATCGTTGATCTGCCCTGTCCCGATGGCTGGGGCAGTCTGGCGGAATTCAATCGGGACCTGGCACGGCAGCTGCGTCGCCAGCACGTGTTTCGCGGGCCGCCCCTGGACCAGAGCCTGCGCAACGGGACCCAGACTCCGGCCAGCCTGCTGCGCATGACGCAGCCGGTGATCCGGCAGCTGCTGACATCGTTCAAACAGGCGGTTTCCGACTACGCTCGCGACCTGGCGGTCGATCAGCAGCATCCCATGGCGCCGGCTCGGCGCGGCCGGAGTGTGTTTGCCGGCTGCTGGTCGGTGCAGCTCCACCGCCATGGATATCACGTGAACCACATCCACTCCCAAGGTACCGTCAGCTCCGCGTACTACGTTGAGTTGCCGGATGAATGCGGTGACCAGGACCAGCGCAGCGGCTGGCTGCAGCTGGGAGCGCCGCGCCACCCGGTGCCCGGCGTTTCAGCTGACCGTTTCGTCCAACCCCGACCTGGTCGGCTGGTGCTGTTTCCCTCGTATCTCTGGCACGGTACCACCCCCATAACCGGGTCGAGCCCGCGCCTGACCGTGGCCTTCGACGTTCGCTTCGGGTCCGTCCCCTGAACCCGAAAACAGCAGTAATCGCAGCTTCTACCCCCACCATGGGCAATAACCGCAACCCTACCGGCATCTTCCGCAACAAATTACGAAGGCTTTCGTTGTAAAAGCTGCTGTAGCCGCAGGCGAATTGCGGCCAAAAGCCAATCACGCACGCCAGGCGTGCCGACAAAGGGGACTCAACATGAGACATCTGAACCGACGCAAGCTCAGCGCTGCAGTGCTGACCGCACTTTACGCAACAACTGCACCGGTAGCTGCCCAGGGGGTTGCCGACGACGGAGAAATCGTCGAAGAGATCGTGGTTACCGGCTCCCGAATCGCCAGGCCCGACCTGGTGGCCAACAGCCCGGTAGCAGTGATCGATGCGGAAGAATTTGAACTGGCCGCAACGGTGGAAACCGAATCGCTATTGAACACGCTGCCCCAGGTGGTTCCGTCCTTTGGCGCCACCACCAATAATCCCGGCACCGGAACCGCAACCGTTGACCTGCGAAATCTCGGAACGGTCCGGACTCTGGTAATGATGAACGGTCGGCGCATCGTCGGCTCCAACACCAACGGCGTGGTGGACATCAACAACATTCCACCCGCCCTGATAGAGCGGGTGGAAGTGGCCACGGGCGGCGCCTCTGCCGTGTACGGGTCTGACGCCATGGCGGGCGTGGTGAATTTCATACTCAAGGAAGACTACGAGGGTATCGGCATCAGCGGCCAGTTCGGTACCAGCGCCGAGGGTGATTCTGACCGGACCAACGTCGATTTTATCTGGGGCAGCAACTCCGCCGACGGTCGCGGCAACGCAGTGATCTACGCCAATTACTATGAGCGTGACCAGACCTTCGCATCGGAACGCGGCTTTTCCGCTATTGAACTGGACGAGGACACCGACGACAACGGCAATCCGATCCTGTCTCCCGGTGGCTCTTCAAGAATCCCCCAGGGCCGTTTCTCGGGATCAGCCTTTACCGGTCTGACCGACGTCAACGGCGACACCATTGGCGGAAGCGGTTTCTTTGTGGACGCCAACGGCAATCCCGACGATTACACCTCACCGGACGATACGTTCAACTTTGCACCCTTCAACAACCTTCAGCTGCCGCTGGAACGATGGACCACCACGGCGCTGGGCAGCTACGAGCTGGCGGAGCAGATTTCCGCCTTCGGCGAATTCACCTTTGCCAACAACCGCATCAATCGCACCCTGGCGCCCACGCCCTACAACGAATCGGGGGTCCAGATCGATCTGAACAACCCGTTCATACCGGCGGGAACGCTGGCGCTGTTCCAGCAGGCAGACGTGGACGGTGACGGATTCATCAACGCCGGCATCAGCCGCCGCATGCTGGAAGCAGGCGGTCGCATCAGCGAGGACAGCCGCAACATGTGGCGGGCCGTGATTGGCGTCGAGGGTGAAATCGGCGGCTGGGACTGGGAGGCGTTCTACAACTATGGGCGCATGGAAAATACCCAGCGCCAGGACGGCAACATCGTTCTGTCCAAGTTCCAGGAGGGCCTGCTGGTGAACCCGGCCAACCCGAACCAGTGTGCCAGTGGCAATTCGGCCTGCGTCGTGATCAACCCCTTCGGCGAAGGCAACATGACGCCGGAAATGATCGACTGGGTCCGCGCCTCGGCCACCAATATCACCAACGTGGAGCAGCGCACCCTGGGCGCCAATATGGCCGGAACCCTGATGGAGCTGCCGGCGGGGCCCCTGGGCTTCGCGGCCGGTCTGGAGCAGCGGGATGAAGAGGCCCAGTTTCTGCCCGATACCTTCCTGGCATCCGGCGACGTGGACGGTTTCAACGCGGGATTGCCGACGGCCGGCGAATACGACGTCACCGAGGTCTTCTTTGAGGCCATCATTCCCCTGCTGTCCGGCGCTCCGCTTGCGGAATACGTCGCCCTGGAAGTCGGTTACCGCTATTCGGATTATTCCAACGTGGGCGGCGTGGACACCTATAAGTTCGGCGGCGAGTGGCAACCCACGGACCAGCTGAAACTCCGCGGTCTGTTCCAGCGCGCGGTACGGGCACCCAACGTATTGGAGCTGTTCCGCGGATCGTCCAACAGTTTCCCCGGTGCCACCGATTTCTGTAACGCCGGTCCGGATCGCACCGCCGAAGAAGAGGCCTTCTGCGTACAGCTGGGCGTTCCTGAAAACCTGCTGGCAACATTCCAGCAGCCCGATGACCAGATCGAGGTGATCCTCAGCGGCAATCCCAATCTCGACGTTGAGAGCTCCGATACCTGGTCGCTCGGGTTTGTCTACGAGCCCGAGGCGCTACCGAACCTGCAGGTTTCAGCGGATTACTATTCGATTGAAATCGAGGGTGCCATCGCGACCTTCGGCGGTGGCCTGCAGAGCACCATCGATGCCTGTGGAACGGACCTGTCCCTGAGCAACGTGTTCTGCCAGCCGCTGACAGCCCGGAACTCCGCCGGTGAGCTGGAGTTCGTGCCGCTGCCCAACCAGAACATCGCGCAACTTGCCACCGAGGGAATCGACCTGGCGGCCAAGTACGCCACCGACATAGGCGACAACCAGCTCTCGCTGACCATGGCGGCAACCTACGTGTTCAAGAATGAGCAGCAGAGCAGCCCGGTGACCGACCTGGTGGACTGCGTCGGATCCGTCGGTGTTCGGGGCACTTGCGGCAATGCAGACCCTGAGTGGCGTGTAGTGGGCCGGGCAACCCTGACCACCGGCAAGCTGCGATCCTCCCTGCGCTATCGCTATGTTGGCGAGGTAGCCAACGAGCTGATAGAGCTGGGGACCGATCCCAGCACCCTGGCGGTGACCGAGGTGGATGGTGAGCACTACCTGGATCTCGGATTCACCTACAACTGGTCGGAAGACATCGACCTCATTCTCAACGTCGATAACCTGCTCGACACCGAGCCGCCGATCCTGGCTGATGCCGGTGGCCAGTTCAACACCGATGCCTCCGTCTATGACGTCCTGGGTCGGCGCTTCACCACCGGCTTCAGAGTTCGTTTCTAAGCAGGGGACAACAGTAGCCCCGGTCGGCATCAGCACCCGGCTCCGGTCCATCGGCCGGAGCCGGGCTGCTGCTGTCGCACTGGTCGATCGCAATGACAGAATCCGTTCTCGACGCGCTCTATCGGAAAGCCTGTGAAGGCGATGGTCAGGCCCAGTTCGAGTGGGCGCTGCACTGCAGCGATCAGGGTGACAGCCACCACGCAATCCGCTGGATGCGGCGGGCCGCCAACTCCGGTCATGCTGACGGTCGGCTGCAGCTGGCGCTCTGGCTGCTGACCGGTCACAACACGGATCCCCAGCCGCAGCTCGCGGCGGCCCAGCTGCAGCAGCTTGCCCGCCACGGGTCGGCCTTCGCCTATGGCCTGGTGGCCTCGCTGTATGCCGCCGGCCAGGGGCTGCCGCGCTCGTGGACTGCCGCGGTCGCCTGGCTGGTCCAGGCCGCCAGCGCCGGCCTGGCTCGTGCAATCTGCCAGCTGGGTCTCATGCTGCCGGTGGACCATCGGGATCGGAATCTGTTGCTGGCGGCTGCAGCGGCGGCGGGCGACCCGGTGGCCGTTGATTTCTGCTCCCAACTGCGCTGTCGAGATGGTGTGGCCGACGAAGCGCTGGCCAATCCCGGTTTGTGGAACCGGGTTCGCGGCGACATCGTGCTGCCCCATCTGCGGCCATTGCCGGAGGCACAGCTCATTCACCGGGACCCTCCAATCAGGGTATGCCCGGGCCTGCTGACGCCGGACCATTGCCGTTATCTGCGCACCGCCGCTCGCCCGTTCCTGGCGCCGGCCGACGTCAACGACGGCTACCGGGGCAGGCTCACCGACGCCTCGCGCAGTAATTCGGTGATGGGGTTTCACACCCTGGAGCGCGACGTGCTGGTGCAGAGCATCAATCACCGGCTGGCCGCTGTGGCGGGTCTGCCGGACCGTCAGGGGGAGGCACTTTCCGTTCTGCATTATCGGCCCGGCCAGGAATACCGGCCCCATTACGATTTCTTTAATCCATTGCTGCCCCGTCATGGGGACGAGTTGCGCCGGGGTGGCCAGCGCATCGTCACGGTGCTGGTTTATCTGAACGACGATTACGACGCCGGCGACACTGTCTTCAACCACCTGGATGTTCGCTGCAAGGGTAACACCGGCGACGCCCTGACCTTCCCCAATGTACTCCCGGACGGTACGCCCGACCACCGAACCCTGCACGGCGGATCGTCACCCGAAGGCGGCGACAAATGGCTGGCCAGCCGCTGGTTTCGTGACCGGGCGGCGCTGCGTTGAGCTGATCCGCTGGAGGCCCGTTCTCCCACTGTCTGTACCGGCGGGTGCTGTCAGGCTGTATTGACTTCCTGCGACGGCGCAGCTTCGACCGCGTATCCTTTCTGGCAATCATCTGAAGACCGTCTATATTTCTAGAAGGATCGAGGAGGAGGCGTCATGAAAAAGGAATTTACCGGCCTGGCCGGAGGCCGGAGGCTTGCCTGCCTGGCGGTGCTGATGCTGGCGGCACCGATTCACGCAGCCCAGGTGGTCGGTCAGTTTTTGCCTTCCCAGGGGCCGGTTTTCGGTGTGGCGGTCAACGGTCAGGCACAGAGCCTGACCGTGGACGGTAACCAGTACCCGCTGCCGGCGGAACTCAACCCGGTGGCGGCGACCACCATCCAGCTACTGCCGGGGCGCAGCGTGGTGGCGTCCCACCGCACGCCGGAGATCACCGATACCTGCAATGGCGACGCGGTACAGCACATGTACCATCGGCTGCCGGCACAGGCCAATGATCCGCTGACCCTGATTGCCACCATCTGCCTGGACCAGCCACGCGCGTTCCAGGCCATCTACGACCGGCCCGGATTGTCTCCCCAGCTGGTTGCGGCCCTGGCCGAAGTGGCGGGCCCGACGGTCAGCAACCAGAACATCACCTTCGCCGGCCTGGATATCACCCCGGGCGCCACCGGCAGCGGGTTGTTCGCATCCGATATCGAATCGATTCGTTTTTCTCCCTCGGGCACCGTGGCGCTGGTCAAGTACGACCTGCCCGGCGGGGCCACCGATCCGGCGGACTATCGCCTGGTGGACCTTTGCCCGGGACGGGTGGGACAGCCACTGGCCAATTATGCAGACGTGGGTGCCGGGGCCACCGCCGCGGTGGAAGACGACGGCATGGGCGGGTACCGGGTGCGTTTTTCCCATCCGAGTTTCCTCAACGGCTTCGTGCTGCTGCCCATTGCCGACTGCCTGGGCGCGCCGCCGGATCCCGAGCCCGGTGAGCAGAACCTGCTGGTCAGCCTGGCCGGTAACGGGACCGGCCGGGTGACCTCGGTGCCGGCCGCCATCGACTGTCCCGACGCCGCCTGCCAGGCAGGCTTCCCGGAGAATCAGAGCGTGACCCTGACCGCCGCGGCATCGCCCGGGTCGAGTTTTGTCGGCTGGAGCGGGGACTGTGGCGGCACCCAGGCCATGGCCACGGTGACCCTGGACCAGGGCCGACAGTGTATCGCCGAGTTCAGCCGGCCCGCCGCGGACCTGGCGGTGTCCTGCAGCGGGCCCGCCTCCGTGGTCGCGGGCAGCAACTGGGTGCTCTCCTTCACCTTGACCAACAATGGCCCAAGTGATGCCACCAATACCCAGTTCCAGGTGGTGCCGGGCGGCGATCTGGCGTTTGATTTTCGCGACTCCAGTGCGGGCTGTTTTGCCGGTTTTGACGGGTCGGTCAGCTGCAATGCGGGTCTGCTGGCGGCTTCCGAGCAGGCAACCTTCGATATCAGCCTGGAAAGCAGCGCCCTGGCCCGGGGCAGCGTCACTGTCCAGGCCAGCGGTTCCTCCTCCGTTGACGATCCCGTGTCGCCAAATGACGGCTGTACGCTGGATGCGACGGTCCAGGTGGAAGTCGACCTGGTGCTGGACAAGGATGCCGACCCGGACCCGGTGGCGGCGGGCGAACTGCTGCTGTATTCGCTGGAAGTGGAGAACCTGGGCCGGTCGGCGGCCACCGAGGTGGTGATCTCCGACACGCTGCCGGCCGAGGTGACGCCGGTCCAGCCGGCGTCGGCGGGCACCTGCAATATCGAATCGGTGTTTCCCGGCAGCTCGGTAGTGGCCACCCTGGTCACCCGGGTCGGAAGCGGCGTCACGCCGGGTACCCGGATCGACAACACCGCCAGCGTGTCATCGCTGGAAACGGACCTGAATCCCGCGGACAACACCGATTCCAAAAGTGTCACCGTTGCGGCTGCGCCGGCACCGCCGGCTGCAGGATTCGTGCGAATCGCGCGGGAGTTCGAGGATGGCATCAATGACTTCAGCGTTCCGGCCCAGTCCGGACCCTTCACGGGCTTCTTCGCCCAGGATGCGGATGAGGGTGTGTTTGTCAGCGCCGGGGGCGCCCTGCTGAAGTTATACGATTCCGGCGGCGCCCTGCCTGGGCGTGGCGGTGGTTTCGTCAACATCGGCATCGCGCAGGGGCCGACCCTGGACGGGCTGGCCCTGGCCTGGGCGGGACAGTACAACGATACCGGCGCCACGCCCTCGCGCCTGGACAACGTGGTGGCGGCCTCCGGCGAGTGCACGCCGAGGGAACTGTTTGACCAGCGCTTCCTGGCCGGCGGCAGCAATAACGCCGACGACTGGCTGCTGCTGGCCGAAATCCGTCTGCGCAGCGGCCGCCTGGCATTTGCCAGCAGCCGCTCCGGCAGTCCGCTGGTGGCGGTGCGTGAATCCAGCGGATCGGCAACCACCATTGCCGACGCCGCCACACCCCTGCCGGGTGGCAACGACCGCTTCATGCAGGCGGTGGCTGGACTGGCCTTTGACGGCAACAACGTCGTGTTCCACGCCGGCCTGGGCAGCGGCTGCAGCCTGACCAGTAATGGCTGTGATTTCGAGGGCATTTACCGCAGCAGCGGCGGTTCGCTCAGCCTGATCGCAGATACCGAAACGCCGGTGCCAGGCGGCAGCGGTAACTTTGGCGGTTTTTTCTGGGACTCCGGGCAAATGGCCGTAGACGGTGGCAACGTGGTGTTCCTGGGCTACGACGACCAGCGGCGCTACGGCATCTACCTGCACGATGGCTCAGGCCTGCGGGTGGTGGTGGACGGTTCGACGCCGATACCTGGCGAGATGGCGAATTTCAGCTACTTCGGTGTGGTCCAGACTGGTGATTTCGATTTCCCCGACTCGGCTCCGGCCCTGAAAGGCAGCACCGTGGCTTTTGTCGGGGGTGACCAGATCGGCAGCGGGCTTTACCTGTGGCAGAACGGCAGCCTGAGCACTGTGCTGAACCGGGGCGACACCATCAACGGCAACCGCATTGACGGATTTCGGCTGGGGCCCGAATCCCTGGGGGTGGATCGCCTGGCATTCGTGGCTGATGCGGCCGACGGGCAGTCGGCCGGAAGTGCCCGGTCCATCTACACCATCGCGGTCAACACCGACGTCATTTTTGCCAGCGGGTTTGAGCCGGCACCTCCGTAACCTGGCCCGTTCCTGACGGTTTCGAATAGACCCGCGCCTCCTCCAAACCGTCGGGCTCCCGCATTCTGGACGCCGGTGGTGAAGCTGCTGGCCAATTCTCGACCTGGCCGGATTTCGAGCGTAGATTGAAAATCCCGTTGGCTGCGGTGGCCAATGGTCAGTCCGAGTCAGAGGGGGTTGTTATGACCGTAGAAATTCAATGGCTGCTTTACGTTGCCCTGTTCACTGCACTGCAGTGGGTGCCGTACATTCTCAACCAGATTGCGGTTCGCGGGCTGGTGGACGCCGTGGGATATCCGGCCGAACCCAAGCCACTGGCGGACTGGGCTCAGCGGGCCAAGGCGGCCCACTACAACTCGGTTGAGAACCTGGTGGTGTTCGCGGCGCTGATTGTTGTTGCCCACCTGTCCGGCATCACCAGCGGTGCCATCCAAACTGCCTGCATGGTGTATTTCTGGGCGCGGGTTGCCCACTACGCCCTTTACGTTCTGGGAGTCCCGGGGGGTCGGACAGTAACGTTTGCGGTGGGCTGGTTCGCAACGATCTTCATCGGCTGGCAGATACTGGCCGCCTGATCAGCCGACATGCAATCCGGTTACTCCGGCTGCAAGGCTTCGCACATCGCGACGTTGTCTGAAGCGATGCGCTGAATCGGAATCTCCCCCGACAGCCCCAGGGAATCGATCCGGTAACTGACCTGCCCCTGGGTGCAGTCCGAAAACGCCAGCGTGAGCGTACCGTCGCTGTCGGTGGTGGGTGTCGGTTGGCCTGCGTCGAAAATGCCGCCACGGGTGACAAACAGTGTGAGGTTGGCGGTGTTGCCCTCGAATGGACCCTGGGCGGTCAGCCAGCGGTGGCCGGATTCGCCGAGCTGGGCATCATCCTGGGCCGGTCGCTGGACCTCATAGGTAAACCAGGCGAGGAACACCTGCCCGAGGTCGGGAAACACGGTAATCAGAAATCCCTGACCGGCGGTTTCCAGGTTGAGCCAGGCGTCATTCAACCCCGCGTTGATGACAAAATCGGATCCCGAGCCGGTGGGACGCAGTACCACTGCATTGGGCTGCAACAGCCCCCCGGCCCCCGAGGCGACGCGTGTTTCCACGAATCCGCCGTCGGGATCGTAGACACGGACGGAGCCGGTCCCGCCGTTGCCAATGATCAGGTTGCCGTCGGGCAGGAAATCGATTCCCTCGGGCTGGGACAGGCCGGTAATGAAGTTACCGGCGAAGCTGCCGTCAGCGTTAAAGCGCCGCACCGCGCCGCCGGACCAATCCGCCACCAGCAGGCTGCCGCTGTTGTCAAACCAGACATTGGTGGGGCCCTGGAGATTGGAGCTGATGAACACACCCAGGTCGTTGCCCTGGGGGTCAAAGCGCCGTACCGAGGCCTGGTTGAATGACGCCACGTACAGGTTGCCGTCGCTGTCCCAGTCCAGGCCGATGCTCTGGGACACACCAACGCTGGTGAAATCATCTACCGGCGTGCCGTCCAGTTCAAACCGTTTGACCCGGCCGTTGCCGGTCCATTGCAGGACGTACAGGCGATTGTCCGGCCCGATCTTCATCCGGGTCGGTCCGCTGGCGCTGGTTGCGAATGTGTCGATGAACGCCCCGGTGTCGGCATTGTGCCGGTTGATCCGGTTGCTGTTGAGGTTGGAGATCAGGACCGTATTGTCGTCTTCCAGAAAAACGATGTCCTGGGGCCAGGACAGGTTGTCCGAGATAAACACCTCGGGATTGCCGCCGTCCTGGTCGAATTTGAGAATCTGCCAGGGCGGCGAGTCGAAGTTGCCGGCGTCACTGACGTAGATATCAAACTCCTGGGACAGTGCTGCGTTGGTCAACAGCCCCACGATCGCACTCATAATGCAACGGGTGCCAAAGCTGGCGGTTGGTGTGGTCATGCCCCTATCCCCGCGATGATTTCCGAAATTTGTCTACGAAAAAAGACGTACTTTCCCGGCTACCCTATCTGAATCCTCCAATCGGGTCCACTGCCGGCCACAGTCCAGGGGGGAGAAGCTTGCGGGCATCGTGGCCAGCGGCTATTCCAACGATCCCGTCATGTCGGATTACGAAGGATTCGGCTTTGTAGCCGCCCTATCCAAACCCTTCGCTGTGAACGAGGTCGCCCGGGTGGTGCGTAACGTTCTGGACCGGTGGTGCCCGGAAAGATATGTGACTGACAGGCCGCGTCGGCGATGGCTGATCAGTGTAGACTTTGACTGTGGTCAACAGTTGGACGATGGAAATTTCAATGCACAAGGCGGGTATCGCAACTCTCGTTATCTGGGTCTGCCTGGTCATGGCGACCGGAGCCATGGCCGAACCTCATATCGCTTTCAGCCGGGTGCCGCCGCCGGGCGCCGGCCCGGATTCCCGCGGAGATATCGCCGGGACCGTGTCGGGGGTGGAGAATCCGGATGACTACAAGGTCGTCATCTACGCCCGGGCGCATCTGTGGTACGTGCAGCCCACTATCGAAAATCCGCACACCAGCATTGGGGCAGACGGTGACTGGAAAACCTGGACCCACCTGGGCGACCGTTACGCGGCGCTTCTGGTGAAACCCTCGTACCGGCCGCCGAGCACCCCCGGATCTTTACCCGAGGTTGGAGATGATGTGCTCGCGATTGCCACCAAGGACGCCAAAGCGCTGCGCTGATCCCGGCGCAGCCAAAGCGGCAACTGCTGTGATTCACTCCTAGCAGCCCCAACGTCACCCCTGGATCCTGAATCTGCGGCGCGGACTGGCCCAGGCTGGTCTGTGCGCTATATGGGTTCGCCATCATTGATTGATTTGATTGAAGAGGAATCAAATCATGAGACGACTCGCAATGCTGACACTGCTTCTCACCGCTGGAGGCGTCATTGCCCAGGTGCCCAACACGTTTGTATACCAGGGCGTGTTGGACCAGGCTGGAACGCCGGCCAACGGCGAATTCGATTTTCAGTTCGAGCTGTTTGACGATCCGGATTTTGTTCTGGGTATGTCCTTTGCCGGACCGGTGACTGTATTGGATTTTGGGGTGTCCGAGGGTGATTTCGCGGTGCCCGTCGATTTCGGCATGGACGTTTTCGGTGACATTCCACTGTTCCTGGAAGTACGGGTTCGGGATGCTGCTTCCAATGGCGCTTTCACGGTGCTGGAACCCCGGCAGCCGCTGTATGCGGTTCCCCTGGCGGTCCACGCGCTGAACGTGGGTGCAGACGTGGTCGGTGGGGCGCAGATTGCTGACGCCAGCGTCACCGCGGCCGACCTGGCGCCCAGTGCGGTTGGGGCAGCGGCCGTGAACAGCGCGGATGTCCAGCTCCGGGTCAGCGGCAATTGTGCCGCCGGCAGTGCGGTTCGGAGCGTCAACGGAGATGGCACGGTGAGCTGTGAACCCGTTCCCGCCGGTGATATTACCGCCGTGACCCCCGGCGCTGGCCTGACCGGCGGCGGCAGCACCGGCAGCGCTGAGTTGGCCGTGGATTTCGGCCAGGTCCAGGCCCGCCTGCAGGGCGGCTGCGAGGTGGGGGAACTGCTGGCCGGCATCGCCGCCGACGGCACCCCGGTCTGCACGGTGCCGCCCATTCCGGCCACTGCCAGCGTGATCAGCGACCCGGCCGGCAGCGTGGGAACCAACAATTCGATACTGATTGGCACTGATGGACTGCCTCTGGTTGTCTTCTACAGCCAGTCCCCGTCAGGCGTTGTAGCCGTGCACTGCAATGACGTGGCCTGTTTCGGCAGCGATGAGTCCGAGGTGCTGCTGGAAGCGGGAGCGGGGGATGAGGGTATCGCCGCCATAGCCGGCGCCGACGGATTGCCGTTGATCGCATACCATCAGCCGGCCACCAATCAGGTGAAGCTGCTCCGGTGTAATGACCCGGCCTGTTCCGGTGGCGACGAAAGTACCAGTGTTATCGACTCGGCTCCGGGCATTTACGACATTTCCATGGCGCTGGATGCGTCGGGATTTCCGGTAGTGGCCTTCCTGGCCAATGGACCCGGGGGAAATGAATGGTCGGTGTTTGTATTGCGCTGCAATGACGTGGCATGTGCCGGCGGCGATGACACGGTTAATCCCGCCGAAACATTATCGTTCGGTCCGGCTATGTCGCCATTGAACGTTGCTGTTGCCATTGGGTCCGACAACAACCCGTTTTTGATCTATCGCTACAGCCCGTTCGCCTCGGTGTCCGAGATTTTTGCCCTTAAATGCAATGATTCACAGTGCTCAGGGGAGGATGAATCGACGGTCGACCTGGGCATGATCGACATCATTGCCGGTCTCGACGTCCGCATCGACGGTGCCGGAAATCCCGTTTACGCCTTATACGACGCCATGACCCCACGGCTGGATCTGATCCGCTGCGCCACCCCGACCTGTCAGACCATTGCGACCACCGAAAGCATTGAATTTAATGGTGGTGGCTTTCCGTCCCTGCTGCTGGGTCCGGGTGACCGGCCCAGCGTGGCCTATTGTTCCCGAGACTTCACGCTGAGATACGCCACCTGCAACGATGCGGCCTGTGCCGGTGGGGACGATACGCTGGCTGACACCGGGTCGCTGTGCAACGGGACCACGGCTCACGCCATGGGCAGTGACGGCCTGCCGGTGATCAGTTACCCCGTGTCTGAGCCGGCTGGCACCTACGCCAAGGTCTACCACTGCGTTGCGCCTGCCTGCCGATGAAGACTGCCATGCCCACACTAATTCGAAAACTGCCATTTTTGCTGGTGGTGATGAGCTGCGCCACTGCCGTGGCCGCCGGCCTGGAAGGGGGCGTATTCAGCATTCGCCAGGGAACCGTTTCGGCCGGCCAGGCTGAGCTTGAGGGACGGGATTTCAACGCAAGCGGGACGATGGGCATGCCGGCGGTGGGTGAAATCAGCGGAGGAGATTTCAAAGTCTCCGCTGGAGTTGTCATCCAGCCCGCCAGTCAGAGTGAGCTGGTGTTCCGCAACGGCTTCGAGGGCTGAAAGCGCCCCGTCCCGGATTCGGGACGAGGCTCAGTTGGAAAGCTCAGCGGGCGCCGGCCCGGAGCAGCAGTCCGGCGATCTCCTGCTGGTCGCCGGCCTGGTTGAGCGGGGTCCGGTAGCCGTCGAGGCGGCTGTCGTAGTCGCCCTGGAGGTTGGGGTCGGCGCCCTGGTCCAGCAGCATGCGCACCAGCTCAGGGTTGCCGCTCCATACGGCGTTGATCAGCGGGGTGTCATCGCCCTGGACCCGGCCGTTAACGTCCGCTCCTGCGTCCACCAGCAGCAAAGCCACGTCCATATGTCCCGCGCGGGAGGCGTTGATCAGCGCGTTACCGTCGCCGCTGACGGACAGATTGACGTCGGCGCCTGCCGCGATCAACGCTTCGATCATGACCAGGTCGTTCCTGCGGGCCGCATCGATCAGCGCGGTGCCGTCGCCCCTGACCTGGGAATTGACCGCGGCGCCGGCCTTGAGCAGCAGCTCAGCAATATCATCGTGTCCGTGGCGTATGGCCAGCATCAGCGGGGTGCCGTCACCCCGGTACTCGACGCTGGGATCGGCGCCGGCCCGGATCAGGGCCTCAACCACGTCGGCATGGCCGCCCACAACCGCATGAAACAGCGGCGCTTCGTCGCCGCGTACATACAGATTGGGGTCAGCCCCGGCATCCAGCAGCCGCTGCACTGCTTCACGGCTGCCGCTGCGTGCCGCGGCGATCAGCGGTGAGCCGTCCCCACGGACCTTTTCGTTGGCCCTGGCACCGCGCTGCAGCAGTTCAATGACGATGTCCTCGGAACCGCTGTTTGCGGCAGCCATCAGGGCGGTTTCATCCCCCATGGCGTGGTAGTTGACGTCGGCACCATTGTCCAGCAGTAAGCGCACCACGGCCCAGTGGCCGTTGCGGGCGGCGGCGACCAGGGGCGTTCTGGGGTCGCGGCTGCGCTTCTCGTCAACGTCAGCGCCCTCGGCAATCAGCCGCTCCGCTTCGGCCAGGTCACCGGTCCAGGCGGCATACAGCAACCCGTCACCTGGCCTGGGTGAGCGATCGGCAACGCCTGCCAGCCAGCTGGCGGCGGTGGCGTGGCCGATGGCAGCCTTGACCCTCGTCAGGGTCGGCCAGTTGGGTGAGGCTATGGCTGTGCCAGTGACAGTCAGCACGGCGGCGAGGATGACAATCCGTCCCAGCGGGCGGGTGGAATGATCTTTCTTGAGGTCCAGCATGTGAGCAATTCTCCGTCTCAGGTGGTTGCGGGACCGCAGACAGGGGATGGCGAGCTCCGGATCTCTTTTCCCGGAGTGGGTGGGCAGCAGCGACTCTGCCACGGACACCAGGCTGTTGGCGTAGGCGCTGGGCGCAGCGCCCAGTCCCACGGCCCAGTCGTCGCAGGCAGATTCGCGTTCCCGGTTGATCTGGTGGATGGCGTACCAGACCGCCGGGTTGAATCCATACAGAATCCGGGCGGTGAACTGCAGCCACACCACCCAGTGATCCTTCCGTTTAATATGGCCCAGTTCGTGGACCAGGGTGTGTTCCAGCAGGCCCCGGTCAACTCCCCGCTTCCAGGAAGCCGGCAGCAGGACCGCCGGCGACCAGGTACCGTTGGTCTGGGGCGAACTGATCGTGTCGGACCAGAAGACCGGCACCGGTGCGGACAAACCGACCCGCCTGACGAGCCGGTCTGACAGGCTCTGGACCGAATCCGATACCGGTTCCGCTGCGCCGCGCAGACCGGCCACGTGGTGCCTGGCGCGTCTCAACTGGCCGACCTGCCAGGCCAGGATAACAAGCCAGAGGCCGGCGGCCAGCAATGGCCATGCGGGCTGAGCAATGGTGGCGGCAGGCGCCCGGTCAAGGCGCGCGGCCGGGGAGGCCGGCGGGAGCATGGGCATCCGGGCCGTGGATGCAGTCACGGCTGTTGTTGGAGATTGGGGGCTGGCGGACGGCAGATCCACGGGTTTTTCCGGCAGGAAAACCAGCAGCGGCATCAGCAGCATGACCATCAGCGTGACCAGCCAGGCTGAGTGCCGGGCTGCGGCGCTGTCCTTCGAGCGCCAGCGCATCACCAGGGCTACCAGGGCGGTCAGCAGCAAACCCTGCCACAGATGGCTCCACATCAACCCTGCGGCGAACTCCAGCAAGGCTGTCATGACTCCGGCTCCCCGGAATCGCGGGTTGATTCATCGATCATGGCCCGCAGGCGGTCGATCTCCATGGGGTCCACTTCGTCGTTGTCCAGCAGGTTCTGGACCAGTGCGGCAGGTGAACCGGCGAAAAACTGGGAAAGCAGGTGTTTCAGCGCCTTGCGCTGGGCCCGATCCCGATCTACCAGGGGGCGGTAGACAAAGGCGCGCCCCTGCTTGTGATGCGCCAGGTATCCCTTGGTTTCCAGGATGCCCATCATGGTCTGGACCGTGTTGTAGGCCACCACCTCATCCTGGTTGAGCCGGTCTGTGACCTCCCGCACGGAGGCCTCCTCGAGATTCCAGATCACGTCCATGATCCGGAGCTCGCCATCAGTCAGTGTCTGCGATCGTTTACGTGCCATCTTTATCCTAAATATTTAGGACTTAGCTCAGTCTAGCCGTCCCTTCCGAGCGTGTCAACTAATTAATTAGGTTTTCCCCGGCCTGGGTATCGGCAGGGTTTAACGTCGAAATAACGGCGGCTTTACCTGCAGCCAACAAGGCACTGGCATAGTTCGATCACACGGCCGGAACCGGGACCCAGGTCTCGTCAGGCCGAATCGGCCAGGAATCCGCTGGCCTGACAGACTGCCAGTTCCAAGCTTGGGAGGACCCGCATGATTCGCGCGCCTTGGGTGATTGGTCTGATGATATTGGTGTCTGGGATTCACCCACCAGCGCCGGTTCTGGCTCAGTCGCAGTGGGCCTTCGA
>JAAUYH010048304.1_pt1 | contig 40320 bp, 44 predicted proteins | sample 7278061 | NCBI WGS metagenome assembly JAAUYH01 (sample SAMN14350203, study PRJNA611818) | marine sediment metagenome | isolation source: surface marine sediment (0.6m) | place: French Polynesia: Moorea | collected 2018-08
CCCGGGTCCCGACCGGACCACCGAATTGGAGGGCAAGCAGACTGGGCATCAGGCCGCTTAAGCGACCAAGGTGGTCGTCGAGCGGCACTCTCCAGATCGCGATGCGGTCGCCGAGCCGGATGGGCAGCGCTTGCTGCATCCGCGTGCGCCCCATGATCTCGCGATCGCCCTCGGCCTCCTCGAGGCGGGAGAGCGATGCCGAGAGGCCCTGGAGCCGATCGCGGAAATCCGCCAGAACCGGCTTCATTCGCAAAACCAATGCCGTGTCGATGACATCCTGGCTGGTGCCCCCGTGATGCACATGCGCCGCATGCGGCTCACCCACCGCGGCGCGCAGCTGTTTGACGAGGTTGGGCACCACCATGCCGTCGCGCCGGGTGCCGGCGGCCAACGCCTCCAGATCCGGCTTGAACGCCGAGCAGGCATCGGTGATCGCCGTCGCGGCCGCGTCGGGGATCACCCCTTCCGCCGCCTCGGCCTGGGCCAGGGCCGCCTCGAAGTCGAGCATGGCACGGAGCTCGGCCTCGAGCGAAAACGCCTTCGCCACCACCTCGTCGGCGACGAGGCCGGACAGCAGCGGATGGTCGAAGGCGGACACGGTCATGCGTCGGGGCCTCCCGCCAACACCCGCTCAGACATCGAAGAACACGGTCTCGCGTTCTCCCTGCAATTGGATGGTGAAGCGGTAGCTGCCCGCACCCTCCGCGGTCGCGATCAAGGTCCGGCGCAGGTCCGGCGAGCCGACCGCGGCCAGGACCGGGTCGTCCGCGTTGGCCTGCTCCTCCTCGGGGAAGTACATGCGGGTGTGCAGGTGGATGTTGATGCCGCGGGCGAAGATCAGCAGGTTGACATGCGGCGCCTGGGAACGCCGGTCCGGTCCCGGCGTCGGGCCCGGCTTCACGGTCTCGAAGGCGAATTCGCCGGTCTCGAAGTCGCAGGCCGCACGACCCCAACCTCCAAATCCTGAGGTGCCGAAGCGGCCCTTGGCGTCCGCCTGCCACAGCTCGACCATGGCGTCGCGCACCAGGTCGCCGGCACCATCGAGGATCACACCCTGGATGCGGATCCGCTCACCCTCGGCATCGGCCCCGGCCAGAACGTCCAGACGCTCCTGGCTGCGCACCGGCAGGCCGGCCGCCGCCGGCACCGTGCCGATATGCACGTACGGCCCGGCGGTCTGCGACGGGGTCTCCTTCAGCACCTCAACCGGCATGTCAGTTGCCCTCCGGGCGGGTCTCGAACGGGGTCGACCGGCGCCCGCGAAGCACGATGTCGAAGCGATAGGCCAGGCTGTCGAACGGTTCCATGGCGGTCATGTCGAGCCTGGCGACCAGCCGGTCGATCGCCGCCGGGTCGGGGATGGTGTTGACGATCGGACAGAGCGGTATCAGCGGATCGCCCTCGAAATAGAGCTGCGTCACCAGACGCTGGGCGAAGGCCTCGCCGAAGATCGACAGGTGGATGTGCGCCGGACGCCAGTCGCTGCCGTTGTTGCGCCAGGGATAGGGGCCGGGCCGGACGGTGCGGAAGGCGTAGCGGCCTTCGGTATCGGTCAGCACCCGGCCGCAGCCGCCGAAGTTCGGATCCAGCGCCGCGACATAGCCGTCATTGACGTGCCGGTAGCGACCGCCGGCATTGGCCTGCCAGATCTCGATCAGCGTGTCCGGCACCGGGCGGCCATTCTGATCCACGACCTGGCCGTGCACCAGGATACGCTCGCCGATCGCCTCGCCGCCCGGGCCGAAATTGCGGATCAGGTCATTGTCGAGCGGATCGAGCGCGTCGCGACCGAAGACCGGGCCGGACAGATCCTCAAGCGACGGTTCCAGCGACACCAAGGCCCGCCGCGGCGACCGCAGCACCGAGGATTTGTAGCCTGGCGCGTAAGCGGCCGGATGCCAGCCGCGGTCGCGCCGGAGGAACGGGCCGGTGTCAGACAAGGCCGACCTCCTTCGCGAAGCCGCGGATCAATCCGGCGAGCACCCGGGCCTGGTCGATGCAGGGAAGATGGCCGGAGCCGGCAATGACCTCCAACCGCCCCTCCGGCACGAGTTCGGCCAAGCCGCCGACCACGTCCGGCGGGGTTGCGCCGTCCTCGTCGCCGACCACGCACAATGCCGGCAGGCCGAGATGGCGGGTGGACTCCGTCAGGTCGGTGTCGCGGATGGCGGCACAGGTTCCGATATAGCCGTTGGTCGGCGTCCGGCACAGCATGTTGCGGTAGCCGGCCAGCTCCGCCTGGTTTCCTGCACGGAAGGCAGCCGCGAGCCAGCGCTACAGGATCCCGTCGGCGATCGACGCTATTCCGCCGCTCTCGACCGCGGCAATCCGCTCGTCCCACAGGGCCGCCGTGCCGATCCGCTGCGCGGTGCCGCACAGCACCAGGGCATGGGCCAGCTCCGGCCGCTCGGCCGCCACGCCCTGGGCGATCATACCACCCACCGAAATCCCGACGAGGAGCGAGTCCTCGACCCCGATATGGTCCAGCAACGCGCCGAGGTCGGCGATGTGATCGGCCATGGCGTATGGCGCGGCCGGCGCCTCGGACAGCCCGTGGCCGCGCTTGTCGTAGCGGATCAGCCGGAACTCCGGCTTCAGGATGCGGACGACCCCGTCCCAGATGCGGAAGTCGGTGCCCAGCGAGTTCGAGAAGGCGATCGTCGGCAACGCGGTCGATCCGGCGTCCTCGTAATGCAGCACGATGCCGTTGATGGCGGCGAAGGACATCTCATCGGTCCCCGTTCTTGGCCGGGCAGTCCGGCGCGAGTCCGGCTCCACAATGCATCACCCCGGCGCCAAAGTGAATTCGCCGGGCCTGCCGGACCGGTGATCCGGTCGGCGTCAATAAGGCAGGCCGACGTAGTTTTCCGCAAGCGCCGTGGAGGCGGCGCGGGAGCCGACCAGATAGTCCAGCTCGGCCAGCTGGATGCGCTGGCCGAATGCCCCGGTATCCGGGAATCGGTGCAGCAGCGACGTCATCCACCAGGAGAACCGCTCCGCCTTCCAGATCCGTGCCAGGGCGCGTTGGGAATAGGCGTCCAGCCCGGCCGCCGAGCGCTCTTCGTAGTGCTCGATCAGCGCGTCCGCCAGGTAGCGGACGTCGCTGGCGGCCAGGTTGAGCCCCTTGGCTCCTGTCGGCGGCACGATATGGGCCGCATCGCCGGCCAGGAACAGGCGGCCGAACCGCATGGGCCCGGCCCCGAAGCTGCGCAGCGGCGCGACGCTCTTCTCGATGGACGGGCCGGTCACCATGGTCTCCGCCGCCTCGTCATCCAGGCGCGAGCGAAGCTCGTCCCAGAACCGGTCGTCCGGCCAACGGTCCAGATTCTCGTTGGCGGCGCATTGGACATAGTAGCGGCTGCGGCTCATGGACCGCATGGAACACAGGGCAAAGCCGCGCTCGTTGCTGGCGTAGATCAGCTCGTCGGAAACCGGCGGCACGTCGGCCAGCACACCCAGCCAGCCGAACGGGTAGACCCTCTCGAAGACCTCGATGGCCGCCTCCGGGACGCTGGCGCGGCAGACCCCGTGGAAGCCGTCGCAACCGCATATGAAGTCGCAGCCGAGTTCGTGCTCAACGCCGTCCTTGCGAAACCGGACCATCGGCCGGTCGCCGTCGAAGCCGTGCACGCTGACATCCTCGGCCTCGTAGACGGTGACGGCGCCGGACGCCTCGCGCGCATCCATCAGATCGGCCGTGACCTCGGTCTGGCCGTAGATCATCACCGATTTGCCGCCGGTGGGTCCGTTGAGGTCGATGCGATGCCGGGCACCGCCGAAACTGAGCTCGATCCCGGTGTGGATCAGCCCTTCCCGGTGCATGCGCGCGCCGCAGCCGATCTGGTCGATGAGCTCGACCGTGCCCTGCTCCAGCACGCCGGCGCGAATCCGGCCCAGCACGTAGTCCTTGCTGCGGCGCTCGAGGATGACGGCCTCGATGCCATGGTCATGCAGACGCTGGCCAAGCAGGAGTCCTGCCGGTCCCGAACCAATGATCGCGACCTGGGTGCGCATGAGCTGGCCTTTCGCGGGGACGGCGGACCTCGCGACGCGCGACTCCGGCCCGACCCCGATCGTCCCGCTTATCGTAGATAATACGGACAGTAGAACATACGAACAAATTCGTGAGCAGGCTGATCACGCGGCAGGCGATGGCGGCGACCCGTCGCTAGCGGCCGTTGTGGATGACGTCCTTCACCTTGCTGGCGAGCTGTTTGAGACTGAAGGGCTTGGGCAGGAAGTGGATCTCCGCGCCCTGGTCGATCCGCTCGCGGAAGCGGTCCTCGGTGTAACCGGAGATGCAGATGACCTTCATGTCCGGCTGCGTCTTGCGGACGTTGCTGATCAGGGTCGGCCCGTCCATCTGCGGCATCACGACATCGGTGATCAGCAGATCGACCCGGTCGGCCTGGTCCTTCAGCACCGACAGGGCATCCTCGCCGCTGCGCGCCTCCAGGACCTCGTAGCCCTTGTTGCGCAGGGCGCGGGCGCTGAAGACGCGGACCGGATCCTCGTCCTCGACCAACAGGATGCATCCGGCACCGGTCAGATCGCGGGTCGCGCTCTCTTCGACGTTCTCCGCCGGTGTCGCCTCTTCCTCCCCGTCGGAGACATGGCGCGGCAGATAGATGGTGAAGGTGGTGCCCTTGTCGGGCTTGCTTTCCACGAAGACGTAGCCGCCGGTCTGGCGCACGATGCCATACACGGTGGACAGTCCAAGTCCGGTGCCGGAGCCGATCTCCTTGGTCGAGAAGAACGGTTCGAAGATCCGATCCAGGTTCTCCTTCGGGATCCCGCAACCGGTGTCGCTGACCTCGATCGCAACGTATTCGCCGGGCGGCATCTCATCCGTGCCGCGGCGCATCCGCCGGGTGCTCTTGTGGTTGGCGGTCTTGATCGTCAGCTTGCCGCCTTCCTCCATGGCGTCGCGGGCATTGACCGCCAGGTTGATGATCACCTGGTCAAGCTGGTGGGCATCGACCTTGACCAGGCCAAGCTCGCGGCCATGGGTCATCTTCAGCTCGATGTTCTCACCGATCAGCCGGCGCAGCAGGTTCGACAGCTCGGCCAGCACATCGGTGATGTTGAGCACCCGCGACTGCAGGGTCTGCTGCCGCGAGAAGGCCAGCAGCTGGCGGACCAGGTTGGCGGCGCGGTTGGCGTTTTGCTTGATCTGCATGATATCGCCGAACGAGGCGTCGCCCGGCTTGTGGCGCAGCAGCAGGAGATCGCAGAAGCCGATCATGGCGGTCAGCAGATTGTTGAAGTCGTGCGCCACGCCGCCGGCAAGCTGGCCGACCGCCTGCATCTTCTGGCTCTGCGCGAACTTCATCTCCAGCTCGCGCTGGTCGGTCTGGTCGATGAACTGGAGGATCAGCCCGACCGGTGCGTCGCCCACCTCCAGGCGCCGCACATAGACGGTGACGGCCAGTTCCTTGGCGCCGATGATGTTGATGTCGAAGGTGGCCCGCGGCTCGCCGCCCTTGGCCACTTCCGACAGGCGCTGGATGATGTCCTCGCGGCTGGCGTCGTCCAGGTAGTCGCCGAAGGACTTGCCGCCCATGTCCTGGCCGGCATTGCCGATCAGCTCCTCGAAGGCGGAGTTCCACTCCGTCAGCTGGGCGTCCTCGTCCAGCAGCGCCACGCCGATCGGCGCGTCCTCGAAGAACCGCTGGAAGCGCACCTCCGAAGCCTTGAGCGCCGCGCGCATCTGCGATTCCGGCGTCAGGTCGCGGACCACCGACCGGGTCCAGATCGACTCGCCGTCCTCGCCATGCACCACGGTCTGGGCGATGGCCGCCTGGAAGCCGTGCCCGTCCGGCCCGCGCATGCCGAGCTCGACCTGGGGAAGATCGGATCGCCCGACGGTCAGCGCATAGGGCGGCGCCTCGGCCGGCGGGTTGACCAGGAAGTCGTGCAGGCGATGCGCGCCGCGCACCAGATCGCGCGCCTCGACCCCGAGCCAGTCGGCCAGGGTCGCGTTGGCGAACACGAACCGGCCGTCCTGATCGACCGAGTAGAACCCGACCGGGGCATGGTCCATGAAGTCGACCAGCTTGACCTGCTCCTCACGGAGGATCGCCTCCATCTCGCGGCGCGTGGTGATGTCCTCGAAGCGCCAGTGGATATGGCCCTGCCAGACATCCAGCGGCCGGGCGGAGACATGCCACCAGGCGCTGCCGCCATCGGCCTTGGGCCGGCGCAGCTCGACCGAGAACGGCGAGCCGGCCTCCGCCGACCGGCGCAGCCGGCGGAAGCGGTTGACCGACTGGTGGTTGGCGCCCAGCGCGCCCTCGACCTCGAACAGGTTCTCCAGCTTGGAATCCAGCAGCCGCTTGGCGACACCGTTGGCATAGACGATTCGGCCGTCCGGCGCGGTGATCATGTGCGCCGCGACGGTCCCGTCATAGGTGTCGGTGATCATCCGCGCCATGCCCAGCGCACGCCCCGACCGGCGGCGATCGAGCAGGGTCGCGGCCAGGGCGGCGGCGCCGGCGATCGCGGCGGCGACCCCGAGCGGCAAGGCCAATGCCGGCACCCGGACCCCGACGACCAGCACCGCGGCCCCCAGCAGCACTGCGGTGCCGGCCGCGGCCACCAGCGCCCAGCCGGTCAGCGTCCCGGGCTGGCTGTCGTCCTGCTCGACCTGCTGCCACGGCGCGGCGGTCGGACGACGCGGCGGGGGCGACGCGGCGACCGGCACGCCCTGCGGCGCCGGTGCGGCCTCGGTATCGGGTGGCACTGCCATGGCGATCTCTTAGGGGTTCACGCGATGTGCGGTCCGTACTGTACCGCGTCAGAGCATCGCGGCGAATTTTGGCGGTTTCTCGTCACGAAACGATTACCGCGCCGGCATTGTCCGTCCCTGAAGCCGGAAAACATAGGAAATTACCTCGGCAACCGCCTTGTAGTGCTCCGGTGGGATGGACTGGTCGATCTCGACCGCGTCGTACAGGGCCCGCGCCAGCGGCGGATTCTCCACCAGCGCCACGTCATGGGCGCGCGCCACCTCGCGGATCCGCCGGGCGATCTCGTCGGCTCCTTTGGCAACGACCTTGGGCGCGTCCATGGTGTCGGGCTTGTAGGCCATGGCGACCGCGAAATGGGTCGGGTTGGTGATCACCACGTCGGCCTCCGGCACCGCCGCCATCATCCGCCGCCGGGCGCGGTCCATCCGGATCTGCTTCAGCCGCGCCTTGACCGTCGGGTCACCTTCGGTCTGCTTGAACTCGTCCTTGACCTCCTGCTTGGTCATACGCTGCTGGCGCTGGTGCTGGTAGCGCTGCAGAAGGAAGTCGAGCCCGGCGATCACCGCGACCACCGAAAGCACGGCGATCATCATCTTCACCGCCATCAGCCAGACCTGGCCGAGCACCGCCGCCATGGGCATGCCGGCGATCAGTTCCAGCCGGTCGAGCTCCGGCCAGACGACCATCGCGGCCACCGCGCCGACCACGGCGATCTTGGCGATTCCCTTCAGGAACTCGGCGACCGCCTTGATCGAGAACTGGCGCTTCAGGCCCTTCAGGGGGCTGATCTTCTCGAGCTTCGGCTTCAGGGCTTCGGCGGACAGCAGCGGCCCGTGCTGCACCAGGCTGCCGGCGATCGCCATCGTCACGAAGACGATGAACGGCAGCAACAGGATCATCGCCAGTTCGCCGGTCGCCGACGCGACCAGATCGACCAGGGACCGGCCGTCGGTCGGCACCGTCTCCAGACGGCCGAGGAAGGCGCCCATGCGCTCCGCCATCTTCGCGGTCGCAAGCGGCGCCAGCGCCGCAACGGCGATCAGGCCGCCCAGCAGCACGAAGCCGTGCTTGACCTCCTGGGAGGTGGCGACCTGCCCCTTCCTGCGCGCCTCATCCAACTTGCGTTGGGTGGGCTCCTCGGTTTTTTGGCTGTCGTCCTGTTCTTCCGCCATCGCCGGGGCGCGTCCCTAGAGCGGCTGCGGAAAGGCCAGCATGGCGTCCTCGAAGGTGCGCAGCCAATACAGCAGCGCGCCTGAGAGGGTCAGCGCCAGCACCAGGATGCCGATCATGATCTGGATCGGGATGGCGACGAAGAAGACCTGCGCCTGCGGCATCAGCCGCGCCATCAGGCCGAGACCGAGATAGAAGATCAGTCCGATCACCAGGAACGGCGCCGCCATGCGGACGCCGACATCGAAGGCCCCGGCCACCTGGCGGGCGATCGTCTCCGCCATGTCCCCGAAGGGCAGCGGGGCCCCGGGCGTGAACATGGCGTAGCTGTCGACCACCCCCATCAGCATCAGATGGTGCATGTCGGTCACCAGGATCAGCAGCACGGCGACGGTCATGAGGAAGGTGCCGACCAGCGAGCTCTGGGCGGTGATCGACGGGTTGAAGACGAAGGCGTTGGCGAGGCTGAGGTTGAAGGAGATGACCATCCCGGCGACGTCGACCGCGGCCAGGACGATGCGGGCCACCAGCCCGAGAAAGACACCGACCAGGATCTCGCCCAGGAGCAGGAGCCCGAGCGCGATCGGACTGTCCGGTATGGCCGGCAGCACTGGCGACAGGACCGGCACGATCAGGATGCTGATCAGCAGCGCCAGCATCAGACGGGTGCGCGGCGTAACGACCGAATCGCCGATGGCCGGCAACACCATCAGGGCGGCCCCGACCCTCACGAAGACCAGCAGCGGGGCGAACAGCTCCGCGGCGATCAGTTGGGCGAGCATCGCGGCGGAGTGTCGTTCAGGCGCCGAGGCCGACGATGCGGTCGGCCAGGCCCTCGGTGAAGGCAATCAGCACCGACAGCATGAAGGGCAGCAGGAAGATCATCGAGACCACGATGACGATGATCTTCGGCACGAAGGTCAGCGTGATCTCCTGGATCTGGGTCAGGGCCTGGATCAACGAGATGGACAGCCCGACCAAGAGCGCGATCAGCATGACCGGCGCGCCGATCTTCAACATGGTTAACAGGGTCTCGCGGCCGATTTCGAGGGCCTCGACGGCATTCACCGTTGACCTACCTTCCTGTGTTGTCGTGCTGAGCGACGCGCCCGGACCGGGCGGTCAGATCGGCATGCGGACGATTTCCTGATAGGCCTCGATGACCTTGTCGCGGATCGCCACCACCGTCTGCAGGGTGAGCTCGGCGTTGTTCACCGCCATCACCACCTCGGTCAGGTCGGCCTGCCCGACCATGGCCTTCGCGGCCACGTCCTCGCCGTGCGCGCCGGCGGCAGCCGCGTCGCTGATCATCTCGCGCACCAGGCCGCCGAAGCTCTCGCCCGGAGCGCCGTCACGGGCCTCCAGGCCGGGACCGCCGGCCTTGCCGGCCGCATTCGAATAGGCGGCCGCCGCGTCGGAAATCTTGTCGATCACTGGCTCTGCTCCCTTTCTCTACCGACCGCGGCGGATCAGCGCAGCAGCTCGATCGTCCGGGTCAGCATCGACCGGGCGACCTCGATGGCGTTCAGATTCGCCTCGTAGCTGCGCTGTGCCTCGCGCATGTCCATCATCTCGACCAGCGTGTTGACGTTCGGATAGAGCACGTACCCCTCGTCATCGGCGCTCGGATGCCCGGGCTCGTACCGGCGGTCGAACTGGCCTGGGTCCTCGGTGATGCCGGCGACCTCGACCGTCTCGGCGCCAAGGGCGCGATCGAAGATGCTGCGAAAGGCGACGACCTGGCGTCGATAGGGAAGATCGTCCGGCGTCTGCCCGGTGGTGTCGGCGTTTGCCAGGTTCTCGGAGATCACCCGCAGGCGCGTGCCCTGGGCCCGCATCGCCGCGGCGGAGATCTCAAGGCTCTTCGACAGATCCATGACGCGTCCTCCCCAAATGCCAATCAGCGGGCGCCGCGACCGAGCGCGGTGCGAATCATCCCGACATGCTTCCGGTACAGGCTGAGGGCCAGCTGGTGTTGCATGGCGGTCTCGGAAACCCGGATCAGCTGCTGCTCCAGGACCACCTCGTTGCCGGTCGGCGAGGTCTCGTAGACATCGTTGACGTCGGCCGTCGAGACGGGCCGCGCGGTGCGGGAGGCCGTCGGCTGAATGTGTCCGGAGTGAGTCGCGGCAACGGACAGCGTGGGTCCGCCCGCTCGGGCCATATGCTCGGCAAACGGCCGCAAATCCTGTGGTCGATAGTCCGGCGTGTCCGCGTTCGCGATGTTTCTCGCTAGAACTTCTTGCCGGTCGTTCAACCAATCGATTCGGCGCGAGATCAGTTTGAAGAGGCCGAGATTGCTGAAATCCATGGTTTGCCGGAGTTTTGGGACGTTGCGTTTCAGGGGTACGCCGACCCGCGCGCGCCTAAGGCGAATCCGAGCAGGGATGCTCGCACCGGCTTGTTAACATTCTCTAAAAATGTTTCACTTCTGAACAGCGGCGGGCCGTCCCGCATGGTTTCTCGGGCGGGATCTTCGGAAGGCGTTGGTCCGCCAAATCAAGCGAGGCTCAGGCCACAAGCGTGCTCTATCTGACCCGCAAAATCGGTGAGACCATCGTGATCAACGACGACATTCGGGTTACCGTCGTCGAGATTCGCGGCAAATCCATCAAGCTCGGCTTCACCTTCCCGTCGGACGTGTCGGTGCTGCGGGAGGAGCTGTATGAGCGAATCCAAGCGGAAAACAGGGCCGCAGCGGAATCAGCCGGCGAGGTGTTCAAGGGCCTGACCGGACCCAAGAACGAGGCCGGCGAATAGTCGGAAGGCGGCCACTCGCCTCTCGGTGACGGCAACTCTGGTCACTGCTCTACCAAGAGTGTACATTGGCAAGGTTGATCAACCGGCCGTTGCCGAACTTAAGCGTTCGTTAACCACGTTTCGCCACGCTTTCCGCTTGTTGAACTCGGGCGTGGATGGGCATTCTTCGTGAGCGATCGTGACGACGAAGCCGGGTCGCCGAAATCTCGGACACGGCGGCGGTCCGGGCAACCGGCGGCCGTGGCGCTGCGCTACGACCTCGATCCGAGCCACGTGCCCAAGATCGTCGCCACCGGGCGGGGCGAGCTGGCGGAGAGCATTCTCGCGGCCGCCTTCGCAGCCGGCATCAAGGTCCGCCGGGACGCCGACCTGACGGAACTTCTGAGCGCGATGGAACTCGGCGAGGACATTCCAGCGGAAGCCTTCGTGGCGGTTGCCGAGGTGCTGCGCTACGTGTTCGAGGCGAATGGCAAGCTCCGGATCCTGGAGGAGCGCGAAGGAGCAATGGAGTGAGCGACGTCGCCCAGATCCGTCACGGCCTGGAAGAGGTGGTCGGCGCCGTCGCTCTGGCCCGCCGCAAGGTCGGCGAGGGTCAACTGGTCGACCTGTCCGGACTGGAACGCCGGGTCGACGAGCTGTGCGCCGCGATTCGTGACCAGGACAGCCGCGAGGCCCAGAGCCTTCGGCCGCCCCTGCTGAGCCTGATCGACGACCTCACCCGGCTCTCGGAGGATCTGAAGGCGCAGCACAATGAGGTCGCATCCTCGCTGAAGGGCTCGCAGGACCACCGGACCGCGGCCGCGGCCTACCGCAAGCCGCAGGACTGATTGCCCACCCCACAGGCAGCCGCAACACATGGCCTTCGACGCCTATTTCCGTTTTGCGATCGCCCTGGTCTTCGTCCTGGCGCTGATCGGACTGCTCGCCTGGCTGGCGAAGCGCTTCGGAATGGCCGGCGCGTTCGTCAAACCCGGAACGTCGCGGCGGCTCAGCGTGGTGGAGTCGCTGCCGCTGGACGCGCGGCGCCGGCTGGTGCTGGTGCGGCGGGATTCGGTGGAGCATCTGGTCATGCTCGGCGCCGCAGGCGACAGCCTGATCGAATCGGGCATCGAGCCGCCGCCGGATCCGGCAAAGCCCGAGGTCATCCCGCTGCGTCCGGCCTCCGGGAACGAGGAGTGATGACCTCCCGCCCCCTCCGCGCGGCCGCGACGGTTCTGGGACTCATCCTTATGAGCGGACCGGCGTCGGCCCAGGCGCTGTCCCTCGATCTCGGCACCGGCGACGGCGAGACCACCAGCCTGATCCTTCAGATCGTCGCGCTGATCACGATCCTGTCGCTGGCGCCGTCGATCCTGGTCATGGTCACCTCGTTCACCCGGATCGTGGTGGTGCTGTCCTTTCTGCGCAGTGCGCTTGGCATCCAGCAGACACCGCCGAACTCGGTGCTGATCAGCCTCGCCCTGTTCCTCACCTTCTTCATCATGAGCCCGGTGCTCCAGGCCGCCTACCAGGAGGGCATCCAGCCCCTGCTGGCGGAGCAGATCGACGAGGCGGACGCGTTCGAGCGGACCATGTCGCCGTTCCGCGGCTTCATGCTCGCCCATGTGCGCGAACAGGACCTGGGACTGTTCATGGAGATGGCCGGCGAGACCGAGGTCGCGGGGCCCGAGGAGGTCCCGCTCCAGGTGCTGGTTCCGGCCTTCATGATCAGCGAGCTGCGCCGCGCCTTCGAGATCGGCTTCCTCTTGTTCCTGCCGTTCCTGATCATCGACATGGTGGTGGCTTCGATCCTCATGTCGATGGGCATGATGATGCTGCCGCCGATCATGATCTCCCTGCCCTTCAAGCTGATCTTCTTCGTTCTGGTCGATGGCTGGTACCTGATCGCCGGCAGTCTGATCCGCAGCTACGGGGTCTGAAAGGCGCTGACGCGGGTTTTCGGAAGCCCCCTCACCCTCCCACGCTGACGCCCGGGCCCCTCCCTCTCCCCTTGCGGGAGAAGGACCCGACGCGGAGCGTTGGGAGGGCGCGGGCTTCGATGACCCGCCCCAAGATCGCGACTGGATTCGAGTCAGCTCTGCGGATCGGCCACGGTGCGGTAGCCGAGCAGGAAATCCTGGAACAGGTCGACCTCGGACACCTGCTGACGGATGGCCGCCAGGTCGGCGATCTGCGGCGTGCCACCCGAAGACCGGGTCAGGATCGCAAAGGTGTTGGCGCTGTCCGATCGCGCCATGGCCGCGCCGTAGCGGTCACCGAGCCGACCCAGACCGGCGGTGTCATTCGAGAGCGCCAGGGCGATCCCGAGATTGAGCAGGAGGGTCGCCTGCCCTTCGGCAATCGGCGTCCCGGCCGGGGGCGGCGGCTCGATCAGATCCGCCAGGGCCGCGGCGGCGGTCGGCCAATCCTGTTCGCGCCAGGCGATGTCGGCGCGCGCGGCGGCGGCAATCGGTCGCCGGTCATTGGCCAGCAGCGCCAGCGCGTCCGCCGGCTGTCCGAGCTCGGCAAAGGCGTGGGCCCGCAGCAAGCGGCGCTCATCGGCGACGGCCGGCAGGGCATCGGCTTCCGGCTGGCTGACGTCCAGGGCCTCGAGGGCCGCCGCGGGCTGGCCGGAGAGCAGGCGGATGCCGGCCAGCCGGGTGCCGGTCCGCGCCCGGTCCGGGCCTTCCAGCCGGGTCTCGATCAACTCGGCGAGGATGTCGCCGGCCTGATCCAGCAGATCGATCTCCACCAGCCGCTCTGCGAGCCCCTGCAGCACCCTGTCGCCGTCTTCGTTGTCAGGCATCAGCTCGGCGAAATCGTGGTACATCGATATGGCGGCGAGCGGCGGCATGGTCCGCACCCGCGACGAACCGAACACCTCCACGAACCGGGCCTGCAGCCGGGCGGCATAGGCCTCGCCCTCAGGCGTTTCCGGAAACGAACGGGACGCCTGCTGGAGGGTCTCCAGCGCGCTGCGATAGCGGTCGTGTTGCCAGTACAGGCCCTCGATCCGGTCGATCAGCTGAAACTCGATCTCGTCGCCGCGCCAGGCGAAGCGAAGAGATTCCAGGCTCGCCACCGCGTCTTCCCAGGCAAGGCCGCCCTCGGCCAGGTCGATCTCGATCAGCGCCAATTCCGACAAGGTGCGGTGAAACCGGTCATCGGAGTCCGCGACAGCTTCGAAGTCCGCGACAGCCGCCGCCATGTCGCCGGATCTCGAGGCCATCAGAGCTCGCAGGTAGCGGGTCGACGCCCATCCGTCGGACTCGCCGTCGGTCAGGGCGGAAATGCGTGTCAGCTGCGACTCCGCCGCGTCCGGGTCGCCGGTCTCGATTGCGGTCCGCGCCGCCAGCCGCGCCAGCATGTCGGCGAATGGCCGGGGATAGGTTTCTATCAGCCGCCCCGCCCTTTCGAATTCGACGGCGGCACGCTCCCACCGCTCCGACTTCGCGGCCGCAACGGCACGCCAGAGGGCGGCGTCGCGCGACCCCGCAAGGTCGGGATGTTCCAGATCCCCCGCTGCGGCCTCCAGTTCTTCGGCCAGCACCCGCGCCGCGCCGCGCAATATGAGAAAGCTCTCCCGCCCCGCGATCGAGGGCTGGCTCTCCTCCGCCAGGTCCAGCAGGCCCAGCGCCTCCTGGGCGTAGCCATGGGCGAAGTTGAAGCGAGCGAAGTCGAGCCGGGCGCGATCCCGGTCCGCCTCGGGTGCGAGGGCGAGTGCCCGTTCGAGCGCCTGGCGCTGCTCGATGAACCCGCCGCCCTCGACGCCGCGCCAGACATCGATCTCGAGCAGCCGGCCCTCGGTGTCGATCGGCGGCGCGATGGCCACCACCTCGCGAGCGGTATCCACCGATGCCGACAGCAACAGCCCGTCCACATCGGTGATCTCGACGCCATCCGTCGCCAGGCGCATCGCCAGGGTCTCCGACATCGGCCGCGTGGCCAGCCCCTGGACCGACGGCAGCAACTGCACCTGGGCAAACCGGGCCCCGGCCGCCAGGCCGGTCGCCGCCTCGCGGACCGGCACCACGATCAGCGTGTCGCCGACCAGCGGGTCGGTGAACCGCACCAGCCCCTGGGCGGTCGCACCTTCGACCAGCACCCGTGGCCCCAACGGATAATCGGGCTGCGGCACCACCTCCAGCATCCTGGACGAGCGGATCGCGGCCGGCTCCAGCGCCACCTGCCAGACGTCGCCTCGGCGTGAGACGACGATTTCGCCATCCTCCTCGGGCTGGAATCGCAGGGCAATCCCGCCCGCCGCGCGCACCACGTCGGCGCTGCCGAGCGCCGGGCTGCCCTGGGCGGCCAGGGTGTTGGCGTCCAGGCCGCTTTCCGCGGCGAACACGACCCACAACGAGCCGCCGCGCCGGAACACCGCCAGCGCCGCCGGCACACCGGGTTCGAAGCGCGCGACCGGGTCCACCGGAAGTGGTTCGAGCGGCTCGGAAACGATCTCGGCCCGCTGCGCCGGCCGCCTCGGAAGCAGCGACAGCGGTTGACCCACCGGCCGCTCGGCCATCGCCGGCTCCTCCGGCACTTCGGCCGTGGGCATCTCCGGTTCCGGGGCAGCAGCCGCCGGCGTGCCCGGGGCGTCCGCCTGGGACCCGCTGGAATGGACGATACGGTCGTCCGGGTCCCGCTCCGCGACCGTCACCGGCGGCCGCTCGGTCGGCGGCTCGCTGGCGGGTCGGAACGCCACGGGCGGGCGAGCCGGCGGCGGCGGCGGCGAGTCCGCCCGGACCGGGGCCGGCGTGCCGTCTCCTTCCAGGATGTCGATCACCACCTTGGCGCCGATGCGGAAATGGCGCAGTCCGGCGTCGAAGGGTACCGATACCGCGACCCGCAGCGGCCCGGTCTCGCCGAGCTGACGCAGCGCATCCACCCGGCTCAGATTGACCGGCGCGGCGCGGGCGAAATCGGCGTTACCCGGCGCATCGAACACGATGTGCACATTGCCGCCATCCTGCTCGGCCCGGTAGCCGACCTCGCGCGGCCAGTCGAAGACGATGCGGCTGAACTCCGCATGTTCGCCGCCGCGCACCCGGATGCTTGGCCGGTCCTCGACGACCGGTTGCGGTGCAACGGGAGGCGGAGCCGGCTCGGCCGAGAGGTCCAGTTCGGGCATCGGCAGTGGCGGCGCGGTTTCGGCCGTCCGGGCTTCCGGCTTGGCCTCCGGCGGCACAACGGGCGGGCCGGGCTGGTCGGCCGGCGGTGCGTCCGCGGCGATGGGATCGCCGATAGGAAGGATCTCGAACACGACCGTGTCGCCCTCCCGACGGTCGACAAGCTCCATCGAGTCCTGCAGCACCATCAACACGGTCGATCCGCCGCTGATCACCCGGCCTTGCTCGACGTAGCTGCCGACCCTCCGAAAGGCCTGCGCCGCGCCCTCGCCGATCTGCTGCTCGAACACCACCAATACGCGGTTGCCGTCGCGCCGCATCCGGTAGTCCGGCACCTCGTCCCACCCGAACACGAGCTCGCCGCGGTCGCCGAGATCGCGGCCACGCACCTCGGCCGCCCCGGCGGCACCGGCCAGCAGCAGCAACGCCGCCGCGATGGCCGCGGCCCCGGCGGCAAGCGGCCGGTGCGGCTGGCGGACTGGCCTCACGTGGCGGATGGAGTTGGTGCCGCGCGCCATTGCTCGTCAGCCGGGCCTAGTCCGGCAGACGCGGCAATTCCCGCCGGCGCGCCAACTCGGTCGTCACCAGCCGGGCCCGCTCCGGGTTCATCCCGGCCAGGATGGCCGCCGATTTCGTCCCGCGCATGCGCTCCAGGACGCTGATCAGCACCTCGAGGTCGAGACCGTTGAAGATCGTCGCGGCATCGGCCGGACGCATGGACTCATAGATGCTGACCAGACCCATCAGCTGGGTCTCGCCCTCCTCATCGACCTGGCCCAGCAGCGATTCGAGCTGGGCCCGCACCGCTTCCAGCTCGGCGACCTTCTCGTCGACGCGCTGTTCGGCGACGGCCAGCAGGGCCTCGCGCTGGTCGAGTTCCCGGGCGCGTCGGTCCAATGCGTCCCGGCGGGCGGAGAGCTGCTGCAGGAGGTCCCATTCGCCGGCGCTGAGATCGTCCGGATCGAAATCCGGGACCTGCATCGGCGCGTCGATGGTACCCGCGTCCCGTCCCATGGTGTCCGTCGTGGCGATCGCGCTGGTCCCGCTCGACTGGGCCAGCTGGGTCACCGGCTGCTCGTCCGAACTCGCCTCGGCCGCCAGCGGAGAGCGCGGCGCATCCCCCTCGCTCGCGGTCAGGCCCTCCCACAGATCGCCGACCCGCACGCCGACCATCAGCACCGACACGAACATCAGCGCCGGCAGCAGGCGAATGCGCAGCCGCCGCCGGCGGGCCGGTCGGGGGCCGCTCAGGCGGGCGGGCAACGGGACAGGGGCTGTATTGGTCATCGTCTAGCGCAGATTCTCGATGGCCTTCATCAGGGCGCGTTTGCTGCGGCCCGACCCCTTGGCGGGCTTGTCCTTGCCGGCCTTCGGCGTGGCCTTGGCAGGCGCCGCCTCGGCGGCCTGTGGGCGGGCGGCCTGCTCGGCGGCGCGGCCGACGCCGCTGGCCGCAGCCTCCAGCCGTCCGGCCAGCGCCTCGCCGGCCTCGACCAGGAAAGCGAGTTCGTCGCGCAGGTCGCGCGCCTTGTCGATATCGGCCTGGATGGTGGCGCCGACGCTGCCGGCGGTCAGCTTCAGCCCGTTGATCGACGCCTCCGCCTTGCCGGCCGCATCCGCCATGGCCCGGGCCGCCAGCTCCAGCTCGGCCCGGTTGTCGCGCAGCCGGGCGATGCGGCGGTTCAGTGCCGCGGCGTACACCACCGTGGCGCACAGCAGCACGACGATCAGCGCGTCGAGAATGAGTCCGTAATCGGCGATCACCGGTCGCCCCCCTCCTCATGCGGCGGCTTGGCGTCGCCACTGATCTGCACGGCGATGTTGCCCTTGGAGCGGCCCATCCGGCCCTTGAACATGGCGAAGTCGCCGCAGCGCAGCTCGATCTCTCCGTCGGGCGGACAGTCCAGCATCAGCCGCGAGCCGACCTTCCACTCCAGCACGTCGCGCAGCGACAGGGTGACCTCGTCCAGCACCGCGCCGATCGACAGGTCGGTCTGCCAGAGCTGGCTGGCGAGATGGCTCTCCCAGATCGAGTCGCGGCCGAATTTCTCGCCCATGAACATCTGCAGCAGCATCTCGCGGACCGGCTCCAGGGTCGCGTAGGGCACCATCAGTTCGATGCGGCCGCCGCGATCCTCCATATCGATGCGCAGCCGGGCCAGCAGGGCGGCGTTGCTGGGCCTGACGATGGTCGCGAATTTCGGGTTGGTCTCCAGCCGGTCGAAGCGGAACGAGACCGCCGAGACCGGGTCGAAGGCGGCGCTCATATCGGCCAGCACGACCTTGACCAGGCGTTCGACCAGGCGCCGCTCGATGGTGGTGTAGGGCCGTCCCTCGATGCGCATGGCAGCGGTGCCGCGCCGGCCGCCGAGCAGAACGTCGACGATCGAGTAGATCAGCGCGCTGTCGACTACGATCAGGCCGTAATTGTCCCATTCCTCGGCCTTGAACACCGCCAGCATGGCCGGCAGCGGGATCGAATTGAGATAGTCGCCGAACCGGGTCGAACTGATCTGGTCGAGATTGACCTCGACATTGTCGGAGGTGAAGTTGCGCAGCGAGGTGGACATCAGCCGGACCATCCGGTCGAACACCACCTCGAGCATCGGCAGACGTTCGTAATTGACCATGGCGCTGTTGATCAGCGCCATCACGCCGGTGGTCTCGTCCTCCCCGTCGCCGCCGGTGCCCAGCAGGCTGTCGATCTCGTCCTGGTCGAGGACCCGATCGCCATCCGCGGCGTCGCCGCTGCCGGACTCCTCCCACTCCTTGGCCAGGGCGGCGGCGTCTTCTGACCCGTCCTGGTCCCCGGCTGCCTGATTGTCGGTCTCGTCGGACATCGTGTCTCTCTGAAGTGAACCGGGGACCGGGTTACTGGACCAGCATTTCGCGGAACAGTACGTCGCGGACATCGGCCGGCGCCGCGGCCACGCTGACCCGGCGCAGCAGCTCCTCGCGCAGGCGGTAGAGCCCGGCGGATCCGCGCAAATCCTCGATCCTGAGCTCGCGCAGATAGACCTGGAAATTGTCGATGATGCGCGGCAGCACCTGCTCGACGGTGGCGACGTCCTGCTCGCTGCCCAACTCCAGGCTGACACTCAGCTTCAGGAAGTTCTGCCGGCGCCGACCGCTGTTCAGGTTCACCACCATGTCGGGCAGTTCGTAGAAGAACCCCGGAGTCGGCACCGTCGACTCCTCAACCTCCGCGTGTTCCTCTTCCATCTCCGACTCTACCCCGAGAAGGCCGTCCAGCATGCCGGTCGCGAACAGCCCGCCGACCGCGCCGCCCAACAGCAGCACGGGCAGAACGATCAGAAGCACCAATTTCATGGCGCCGGATTTCTTCGGAGGCTCCTCGACCGCCGCCTCTTCAGCGGCGTCGTCGGCCGTCTCGTCGCTCATCCAGGGGCTCGCGGAACGTGCATCGACTTAGCCGGCAAATGTTGCCGCGCGATGGTTAAGAAGCTGTTGCAATTTGTGTTTGTACCAAGAAGGAGAGCGGGTTCATGGCGTCAGCGCGCCACACCGCGGGCCCCGCGCGGAACACTGCGACCACCTGCCCTGGAGGGGATCAACCGCAGGCGCCTGACCACCGGAACCGCAGTTCCGGAAGGCCCGCAACCCTGTCACTCGCGCAGATGCGGGCTTGGTGGCGTCGGACCGCCGGCCGTCCGGCCGGACCCGTCTCGGATGCTGCAACGACACCTTGTGATCACCTGCGAACGGCGCCGCGCAACCCATTCATCCGGCGGGAAACACCGTGCCCATGCCAGGGCCAGAGACGGAGACCGGCGTCATCCCGGATCAATGCGGGTTGTCGCAATCTCCAGGCCGGCAATACCATTTCCGGAGAGCCACGTTGTGCTCCTTGCGGACTGCGTTTTCGGAGATCCGCGTGTTGGCATACCTCCCAGCCCCGACTGTCCGCGCTTCCTCCACCATCCGCGAAGGACTGCGATCGCCGCCCATGTAGTGGAAAGCGTGCACCAACTCGTGCGCAAGGGCGACGAAGGCCGGCGTGTCGACACCCAAGATGGTCTTGAGCGGCTTGCTGCCCGCCATCACGCCACCGACATCTCCGAACGGGTTGTAGGAAACCAGAGCGGAACTCCCGGCGCCGGGGCGCGTGACGCCGGGGATGGGTGTCAGGCCGGCGTCCGTCTTCACCATCACCGGTTGGGAGGTCCGTACCCTGGCGACGGGATCAACACCCTGGGCAAATGTAGACCCCAGCACCGCCTTCCCGAAATCCACCTGCCCTTCCGTCAGCGTGCCGGTCCCGTAGCAGATGGTCACCCTGCCATCGACCAATTTGGTGCCGATGCCCTTGCTGCGCTTGCCGATCAACGTCAGCAGATCCTTTCCGACGGGTTTCGAGGCGATCTTGTCGAGCGCCCTCCGGGTGGCGCTGACAAATGCGCCCTCCTCCATGACTCCGATGGTCTTGCCAGGGTTCATCAGGTCCCGGCTGCCGTCGATATAGATGCCCGGAAAGTCGGAGTTCCACTGAATCGCGGTCATTGTCCAGTTACCCTCGTGAGATGGCGTTTTTGGTTGTGTTGGATGCGCGGCATCGCAATTGAACTATCAGGAAAAGGCTATAGTCGATTGCCCTGAGGGGCAATCGGCGATCAGGCTGCGACGGTCGAAGATTGAGCGTGTCGGCAACATGTGCCCGGCAATCAGTTCCCTGACCAGATCAAAGTCTCCGGTCCGGCGATCTCGGAACACCGGCAATTGCCGTGTTCCTGCGGTGTCCGGCCTTGGCACGGCACATGCACCAGGACCCGGCACGGCCATGAAGGCCGCACGCAAACGGATGCCGGACCAGGTATGGAAAACGCACTTTATGTCGGGCTGTCGCGCCAGGTGGTTCTGCAGCGCCAGCTCTCGGTCATCGCCAACAACATCGCGAACGCCGATACCCCCGGCTACAAGGCCCAGCGCATGCAGTTCGGCATGTACATGGTCGACGCCGGGCGCGACAGTGCCGGCGGCCGGCCGGAGATGGCCATGGTCGTCGACCGCTCGGTGGTCCGCGACACCCGCGGCGGCCAGCTCGAGCGCACCGGCAGCCCCATGGACCTGGCGATCCAGGGCAACGGCTACCTGGTGGTCGAGACCGAGTCCGGGCCGCGCTATACGCGCGCCGGGCGGCTCGCGGTCGATGACGAGGGAAGGCTGGTCGACAACAACCGGCTGCCGATCCTCGGCGACGATGACCAGCCCATCACCATCCCGCGCGGCTCCGGCACCCTGGACATCGCACCCGACGGGAGCATTTCCGGCGAGTTCGGGCCGATCGGCCGACTGAAGCTGGTCAGCTTCGAGCGCGAGGGCGAGATGAAGTCGCTCGGCCGCGGCCTGCTGGCCAGCAACGAGGCGCCCGAGGAGGCGACCGACGCCCGGATCAGCCAGGGCATGCTGGAGGGTTCCAACGTCCAGCCGGTGCTCGAGATGACCCGGATGATCGAGATCGCCCGGCAATACCAGTCCACCCAGCGCCTGCTGCAGGACGAGCACAACCGCCAGCGCGACTCGATCAGCCGCCTGGCCGGCACCTCGCAACGATAAGGAGAGGGTCCATGAATTCGCTCAGCATCGGTTCGACGGGCATGCTGGCCCAGCAGCTCAACGTCGAGGTGATCTCCAACAACATCGCCAACATGACCACCACCGGCTTCAAGCGGCAGCGGGCGGAGTTCCAGGACCTGCTGTACCAGAGCCTGGTCCGGGTCGGCTCGACCTCGTCCAGCACCGGCACCATCGTGCCGGCCGGGGTGCAGATCGGCACCGGCGTGGAGTCCGCCGCCGTCTACCGCATCCACGAACAGGGCAACATGCAGGTCACCGACAACCCGCTGGACGTCGCGATCAACGGCGAGGGCTTCTTCCAGATCAACCTGCCGTCGGGCGAGACCGCCTATACCCGTGCCGGGTCCTTCCAGCTCAACCCGCAGGGCGAGCTGGTGACGCCGGACGGCTTCACCCTGGTCGGCCCGGGCACGGTGCCGACCGACGCCATCAACATCGAGATCAACCAGGATGGCGAGCTGATCATCTCGGTCTCCGGCCAGGTCTCGCCGACCAATGTCGGCCAGATCCAGCTCGCCAACTTCGCCAACGAGGCGGGGCTGGAGGCGATCGGCGACAACCTGTTCAAGGAGACGCCGGCATCGGGCGCCGCCACCGTCGGCGTGCCCGGCAGCACCGGCTTCGGGCGCATCAACCAGGGCATGCTGGAGAGCTCCAACGTCAACATCGTCGCCGAGATCACCCAGCTCATCACCGCCCAGCGGGCCTACGAGATGAACTCCAAGGTCATCACCACCACGGACCAGATGATGCAGTCCGTGACCAACCTGCGCTAACCGGAGGGCGGATCAGATGAAACAGATCTTCGCCATGCTGTTCGCGGTCGTGGTGTTCATCGTCGCGGTCGCGGCGGAGGCCGCCACCCTGCGCGACGAGGCGCTCATCCAGGGCGATCGGGTCACCCTCGGGGATTTGTTCGACGGGCTGCCGCCGGACCAGGCCGGCACCGCCATCGCCCGCGCCCCGGCGCTCGGCCAGACCGTCACACTGGACTCGCGCTGGCTGAGCCGCCTCGCCCAAGCCCATGGCATCGACTGGGACACCACGGCGGGCGCGTTGCGCATCGCCGTCAGCCGGCCCAGCCACCGGCTGGACGCGGCGATGATCAGCGGTTTCCTGCGCGAGACCCTGGCCGCGCGCCTGTCCGGAGACCGCTTCGAGTTGACCATCGACAACCGGTCGCTGGAGGTCCACCTGCCGATCGACGCGCCGCCGACGCTGGCCATCGAGGGGCTGACCTTCGACCCGGTCGGCGGCCGCTTCTCCGGCACCCTGGTCGCGCCGGCCGGGGGCACGCCGATCGTAAGGCTGGGCATCGCCGGCCGCGCCACCCGCATCCTGGAGGTGCCGGTGCTGCAGGCCCGGATGCGCGCCGGCGCGGTCATCGCCGAGTCCGACATCGCCTTCGTCGAGATGCCGGCCCACCGGGTCGCCGCCGATGCCGCCCTGGACGCCGCCGACATGGTGGGCTTGAGCCCGCGCCGCTCGCTGGCCGCCAACGTGCCGGTCCGGTTGGCCGATCTCAGGCCGCCGATCGTGGTGCGCCGCGGCGAGCCGGTGACCATGCTGCTGACCAGCGGCGCGCTCACCATCACCGCCCGCGGCCGGGCGCTGGAGGACGGCTCGCGCGGCGCCCTGGTCCGCATCGTCAACATCGACAGCAACCGCACCGTCGAGGCGGAGATCGTCGGCCCGGGCACCGTGACGGTGCGCCGGCTGGCGCCGCTTGCGGCGGTGAACTGACGGGGACCCGACCATGCATCGATCCCACATCGCCATCCGCCTCGTCGCGTTGGCCGGGCTGGTGTTGCCGGCCGCGGCCTGCGGCACCGCCGAGCGCATCGCAAACATCGGAACGGCGCCCGAGTTGACGCCGATCGAGAACCCGGCCGCCGACCCGGAGTACATGCCGGTGCGCCTGCCGATGCCGGCGCCGCAGATCGCCGAGGGCAATGCCAATTCGCTCTGGCAGCCCGGCGCCCGCGCCTTCTTCCGCGACCAGCGCGCCGGCACCGTCGGCGACATCCTGACGGTGGAGATCGCCATCGACGACAGCGCCTCAATCGACAACCAGACCCAACGCAGCCGCGCCGCCTCTGAGGATGCCGGCCTCGACCTGTTCCTCGGCTACGAGACCATGCTGGACGAGATCCTGCCGGACGCCGTCAACAACCAGGACCTGGTCGAATTCGACAGCAACACCTCGAACACCGGCAGCGGCTCGATCAGCCGCGGCGAGAACATCGAGCTGAAGCTGGCGGCCATCGTCATGCAGGTGCTGCCGAACGGCAATCTGGCGATCTATGGACGCCAGGAGGTGCGCGTGAACTACGAGGTCCGCGACCTGGAGATCTCGGGCGTCGTCCGGCCGGAGGACATCACCTCGACCAACACGATCAGCTACGACAAGATCGCCGAGGCGCGGATCTCCTATGGCGGCCGCGGCCATATCAGCGATGTTCAGCAGCCGCGCTACGGACAGCAGCTGTACGACATCATCTTCCCGTTCTGATCGGGAGCATCATCCGCCCGGCCAAGCGTACGGGGCGAAAGACAGGGGCGCTCACGCCGAGGCGGAGCGCCCCTTTTCGCGTCCGGTCCGATGCCATGACAAAGACGCGCGTTAACTATTTGATAACCAGCGAAATGACGGATTATCAACATATTGTGCCGACACATTGAACCCCGACGTGAGATATTCGAGTTGTAATATCCGGTGCGGAACCTATACTCATGGCCATGAGTTACGTGAGATCCGAAAAGCCTGAGCCGAAGACCGAACCCCAGTCGGGTTCGAAGCACCGCCATTGCCTGATGTGCCGTCAGGAATTCGAGAGCGAGTGGGCAGGAGAGCGGGTCTGCAAGCGATGCAAGGCCACCGCTTCCTGGCGACAGGGATAGCCTTCAGCGCCTAGTTCCAGCCGAGGCCCGGTGTCGACCGGGCCAGCGGCGTGCAGACCCAATCGGGCGGCCCCTCGGGGCCGTCATGCATGATCGGCCGATCCCCATTGGGGCGCGCCTTGCGGCCGCGCCGCGGTGACGTGCGTCCGCGGTCTCGAATGCAACAAATAACCAAATATTAACCAAGGCCGCCGAGTCTGGTGGGAGATGCCCCAACCCACGCCAGAGCCTTGGCTGATGTACCGACCCCTGATCTACCGCCCCGTGACCGCCGCAATTCCGAGGAGGTCCCGGTGATCGTAGACCGTCCCGCACCCACCAAGGTGGTCGCTCTCGAGCAACCCGCCGCCCGGCCGGAGGCCGATGGCCGCCTGGTCTTCGGCTGCGTCTATGTCGCCCTGTGCCTGCTGGCGATCCTGATCCCCGTCAAGGTCTGGGGCGCCGACCGCGCCGATGCCTGCATGGCGGTCGGATTGGACGTTTCCGGCTCGATCCACAATGAAGAGCTCAGGCTGCAATATGACGGCCTGGCTGCCGCCCTGATCGACCAGCGCTTCATTCGCGCGGTCGAGACCGGACGCCACGGCATGATCGCCGTCACCGTCTACACCTGGGCCGACAGCCATGACAGCGTCGAGGTCATCGTGCCCTGGATGGGCGTGACCTCGTTCAAGGACGCCCAGGCGATCGCCGAGGTGCTGCAGACCCGCGAGGTCAAGCACATGGTGCGCAGCACCAGCCTGCTGGTGGCGCTGCAGGCCGGTACCGAGTTGCTGCAGGGCTGTCCCTGGTTCGCCGACCGGCAATTGCTGAACATCGCCGGAGATGGGTACACCAATATCGGTCCGAGCCCGCTGGCCGCGCGCAACGCCGCCATCGATCGCGGCATCGTCATCAACGGCCTCGTGGTCGGCGAGGATCCGACCACGATCGAGCATTACGACAGCGAGGTGATCGGCCCGACCAATGTCGGATTCTTCGTCACCGTCGCCGACTACCAGGCCTTCGCCCGCGCCATGCTCAACAAGTTCCTGCTGGAGATCAGCTGGGACAATTGGACCGATTGGATCACCGGCGGGCGCGCCATAAACTGACCGGCGCCGGTCGCGCCTCTCCCCGACTCCCCCACCCCGGCACCGCGCGTCACTCGAACGCGCGGTGTTCGGCTGTCAGGTGCCAGTGCCAGCTGTCCGGCTCCCGATGCACCCGGTCGCGGAGCGACAGCAGCTCGAACCCATCGAACAGCGACACCAGCTCGGCCGCGTTGCAGTAGAAATGCGGGTGATCCTTGTCGTCGTCCGTGTCCTGTTCCACGAAGGTGTTTGGCGCGACCTCGGTGCCCCGGCCGTAATGCCCGTTGCGCTTGGACAGCATGGTCCCCTGGAACAGGCCGCCCGGCTTCAGCACCCGGCGAATCTCCGAAATCGCCTGCGCCACCACCGTGCGGTCGCCGTGATAGATGACGTTGAACGACAGGACGTAGTCGAAGACGGCGTCCTCGTAGGGTAGCGCGGTCATGTCGCCGACCCGCAGGTCGACCGACAGCCCCTCGTGCGCGGCAGCGTCGCGGGTGAAGGCGATGCCGCTCTCGCTGCCGTCCAGCCCGTGGCTTGAGAAGCCCTCCTTGGCGAACAGCCGGACATGGCGGCCGACGCCGCAGCCGAGATCCAGGGTGCGCTCAACACCCCGCTCCTTCAGCAGCGGCACGATCCCGGCCACATCCGGTTCCACCTTGAGCCATTCGGCGCGGCTGTCAGCGTCGCGCCACTGGGCGTCCCAGGCCTGATGCGCCGTCGCCGTCGCCAGGTTGGGATCTCTGCGGTCGGTCATGCGGGCCTCCACCCGGCCTCGTGCGGGAATCCAACATCCGGTCACAATCGCGCGCGTCGCAGGTGATCCGCTGGCCGGACCCTCGGCCGGACCTTATCTTGTCCGCATGACAAATTCACGATGGCCAGTGCGCTATGGGCGCGGCCAGGGCGACCAGGGGCTCCCTCGGCTGACCCGACGCGCCGTCTTGATGTCCGGCCTGTCGCTGGCGGCAATGGGAATCGCCGGTCAGGCCCGGGCGGCGGCGCCTGCGATGGACCCGGCGCTGCGCGAGCAGCTCTCCAGCCTGCCGCTGCTGCGCGGCAGCGCGTTCGCACCGGAGAATCTGGCCGATCGCGTGGTCGTGGTGAACTTCTTCGCAAGCTGGTGTCCGCCCTGCCGGCCCGAGATGGCGCATCTCAATACGCTGGTGGCGGAGACGCCGCCTGAGAGCCTGCTGGTGATCGGCGTCAACCTGTTCGAAAACTTCGGCGGCCGCACCGGCGACGTAGCGCTCAACCGGTTCCTGGACCAGATGCAGCCGGCCTTTCCCATCGTGCGCGGCGATGACGCCGTGGCCGCCGCATTCGACGGCGTCGACCGGATCCCGACCGTCTTCGTATTCGGGCCATCCGGGGCGTTGGCGAGCCGCTTCGTGCATGAGCGCGGCGCCGCCAAGACCCATCTGGACCTGGAGGAGCTGCGCGCCGCCGTCGTGCCGCTGCTCGGCACCTGACGCCGGCCTCGCCGAGACACGGACCCCGCGCCGTTGAAGCACCGTCATTGCGAGCCTTGGGCGAAGCAATCCACTCTATCGGCGGACACCGGATTGCCGCGTCGCTTCGCTCCTCGCAATGACGTGGATGAATGGCCGGACAGCAAATGGGCCCGACCGAATCGAAAGGGCCGGATCGTCGCCGATCCGGCCCTTTGACTGGACGAGCGGGGGCTCGTCAATCGTCCCGGTGGGTCCGCTCCAATCGTTCATGCCGCTCCTGCGCCTCCAGGCTCAGGGTCGCGGTCGGACGCGCCTCCAGCCGGCGCACGGAGATCGGCTCACCGGTCTCCTCGCAATAGCCGTAGGAACCGTCGTCGATCCGCTGCAGGGCCTCATCGATCTTGGCGATCAGCTTGCGCTCGCGGTCGCGGGTGCGCAGCTCCAGTGACCGGTCGGTCTCACGGGAGGCGCGGTCGGCGATGTCCGGTTCCGCCAACCCGCCCTCTTGCAGATGCTGCAGGGTCTCCGAGGACTCGAGCAGCAGGTCCGCGCGCCACCGCAGAAGCTTCTGGCGGAAATACTCCTTCATGACGGGGTTCATGAATTCTTCTTTGTCCGTCGGCTGATAGTCCGTCGGCACCGTGGTCGTCTTCGTCCCTATATCCATCCTGCTACCGCATGTCCTTAGGGCCAGTCCCAAAGAGGCGGGGAGTATATGGATCAGCAGCGTCGCCGACAATCCCGCCGTGGAGATCATTTACCTTCCCGCAACCCATTGTAATATTGAAATTTTTGTGAAAGCCGGTGCCGCGGGTCAGCGATCGGCCTCCAGTTTCGCCAGTTCCACCTCGGCTCTGAGTTCGATTTCGTCGAGCACGTCTCCCAGCTTCGGATCGTCGACCTTGGCCCGGCTGGAACGCACCAGCGCCGTCAACTCGTCAAGCCGGCGCCGGGGGACCCGTCCGAGAAGGATGTCGGTGCGCAGCATGTCGAGGCGCTCGAGCAGTGCTTCGCCGCGGGCCCGGGCTCGGCCATGTCGCTCGGCGAGATCGTCGGTTCCCTGGAGCGCGAGCAGCGAATCGACGGATTGGATGGGCCCCGAACCGGTGACGCCGGCAGGCTGCTGCGCCGCGTCGTCGCTCTCGTCGAGGGCGTCGGCGAATCCGTCGCGGTCGGCGGGCTTGCCGGCCTTGGTCCGCCGCACGGCGCCGCTGCGCAAGGAATTGGGGCCTTCGATCTTCATGCCATCGATCCGGTCATGCGGCGCCATCGTCCATCGAACCGATTAACGCGCTGTAAATGAGTCCCGGCCGACCGGCAGAAGTTACCCACCTGCCGGGCAGCCCTTGCCGCCGCACCGGACTTGGCGGCCGGGTCCGCCCGCTCGGGCTCCTGGATTACGGCGGATTTCCAGGCTCCTCGGTCTGGCACGCGGTTCGCAACGGAAGGCTCAGACGCCCATCGAGCAACCAACGCGATACGGACATGAAGCGATCCGCGCCCCTGTATCCCTCCGTCGGCCCTCTCTCCTGGCGACGGTTGCGCCATGCCGGCCTGGCTGCCCTGGCAGCCTTGGTCGGCATGGCGGCGCTCATCACCGCCGAGACGGCGGTGGCGGCGTCACGGATCAAGGACATCGTCGACGTCGAGGGCGTGCGCGACAACCTGCTGGTCGGCTACGGCCTCGTGGTCGGGCTCGACGGCACCGGCGACAGCCTGAACAGCTCGCCATTCACCGAGCAGAGCCTGATCGGCATGCTGGAGCGGCTGGGCGTCAATGTCCGCGACGACGGCGTCAGCACCGACAATGTGGCGGCGGTCATGGTGACCGCCACCCTGCCCCCCTTCGCCCGCCAGGGCAGCCGCATCGACGTGACGGTCTCCTCGCTGGGCGATTCCGAAAGCCTGCTCGGCGGCCAGCTCCTGGTCACGCCGCTGCTTGGCGCCGATGGCGAGGTCTATGCCGTCGCCCAGGGCGCGCTGTCGGTTGGCGGCTTCAGCGCCGGCGGCGTGGCGGAGACCGTCACCCAGGGCGTTCCGACCGCCGGCCGCATCGCCGGCGGAGCGATCGTCGAGCGCGAGGTGCCGTTCGATCTGGCCGGGCTGACCACCATCCACCTCTCTCTGCGCAATCCCGATTTCACCACCGCGCGGCGCGTCATGGACGCGATCAACAGCGCGCTCGGCGCCAGCATCGCCACGGCCACCGACCCGGCGACCGTCCGCCTGCGCCTGCCGCCGACCGCCGGTTCGAACGTGGTCGACCTGATCACCCGGATCGAGCAGTTGCAGGTCGAGCCGGACCAGGTGGCCCGCGTGGTGATCGACGAGAGCACCGGCATCATCGTCATGGGCGAGAACGTGCGCATCAGCACCGTGGCGATCGCCCAGGGCAACCTGACCATCCGCATCACCGAGACACCGGTGGTCTCCCAGCCCGGGCCCTTCTCCGACGGCGAGACCGAGGTGGTGCCGCGCACCGACATCGCGGTGGAGGATGGCAGCGACACCAAGCTTGGCGTCCTGTCCACCGGCGTCACCCTGCAGGAGCTGGTGCAGAGCCTGAACGCGCTCGGAATCGGGCCGCGCGACATGATCGCCATCCTGCAGTCGATCAAGGCCGCCGGCGCCCTGCAGGCCGATATCGAGGTCATGTGACCATGAGCCAGCTGAGCAATCCGGCAGACGCCATCCTGGCCCGCGACCCGCTGGCCGCCACCGCGGCGACGCCGCGGCCGACGGCCGACGAGGCGGCGGCGCGCGCCGCGGCGGAGGAGTTCGAGGCGGTCTTCCTGGCCCAGATGATGGCGCACATGTTCGAGGGCATCTCGACCGACGGCCCGTTCTCCGGCGGCCAGGCCGAGCAGGTCTACCGCTCGATGCTGATGAACGAATTCGGCCGCATCGCCTCGCGGTCCGGCGGTCTCGGCATCGCCGACCAGGTGATGTCGGAAATCCTCAAGGTCCAGGAGGTTACGGAATGACGGCCGCATTGATCGAGACCGTCGATCGCCTGGTCGACGTGCTGGACAGCGAGGCGGGGCTGCTCGCCGCCATGAAGGCGTCGGAGATCGACTCGCTGCAGCCGACCAAATCCATGCTGATCGACAGCTATGACCGCATGGCCGGCGAATTGCGGGCCGACGCCGACCGGCTGAACGGCCTGCCGCAGACCGAGCGGGCGGCGCTGGGCGATGCGCTGTCGCGGCTCACCCAGGCCTCGCGCCGCAACGAGGCCGCCCTCAGGGCGGTGACGACGGCCAATGAACGGCTGATGCGGGCGATCGTGGACGAGGTCCGCCGGCAGCAGGCCGACAACGCCGTCTACACGGTCGACGGCGCGGTTGCGACCGACGGCAAGACGGCGCCGGTCTCGGTCCGCATCGACGAGCAGCTCTGAGCAGGAGCCCATCGATGTCCCTCGCCGTCACCCTTTCGAACGCGTTGAGCGGCCTGGCCGTCAACCAGTCGGCACTGCAGGTCACCTCGAACAACGTGGCCAATGCCAATACCGAGGGCTATGCGCGCAAGACGGTGGCGCTGGAGTCGCGGCTGCTGGACGGCATCGGCTCCGGCGTCTCGATTTCGGGCGTCAATCGCGCGGTGGACGAGTTCCTGATCCGCGAGGTGCGACGCGAAAGCGGGACCTTGGCCGAGCGCGACGTCCGCCGCGAGTTCTTCTCCCGCCTGCAGAACCTGTTCGGCACGCTGGGCGACAACAGCTCCGTCGGCGCCGGCATCACCCGCTTCGCCTCCGCGCTCGAGACCGTGGCCTCCAGCCCCGAGGTCGCCGCCCACCGGTTGGAGGCGGTCAACGCCGGTTCCGCAACGGCGCGGGAGCTGAACCAGATCGCCGAACGCATCCAGGATCTGCGCGGCGAGACCAACCGCGAGATCGCCGCCGCCGTCGACGACATCAATCAGCAGCTGCAGGCGATCGAAGAGCTGAACGCCAAGATCACCGAGCTGAAGCAGACCGGCCGCACGACCGGCGAACTGGAGGACCAGCGGGCGCTGGCCGTCGATGCTCTGGCGGAGTACCTGCCGATCCAGTATTTCGAGCGCAGCAACGGCCAGATGGTGGTGCTGACCCGCACCGGCCAGCCGCTGGTCGAATCCCGGGCCTCGATGCTCGGCTACGCGCCGGCGGCGCTCGTCACCTCCGATCATGAATACATCGCGCCCGGCGATCCCGGCTATCCGGGGCAGATTCCGGGGATCTACCTCAACCCCAGCAGCCCGCCCAACCCGATCGCCGATTCCGCCCGCGATCTGACCGGCCTGCTGGACAGCGGCAAGCTGGCCGGGCTGATCGAGATGCGGGACACCGCCCTGCCCGACATCGCGGCCCAGGTCGACGCCCTGGCGGCGCAACTGCGCGACCAGGTGAACGCGATCCACAACACCGGCGTCGCCTTTCCCGGTCCGACCCAGATCACCGGCAGCCTGGCGCTTCCGGGCGGTGCCACGACGCCGATCACGGCGACCGGGTTCGTGCGCATCGGCACGGTGGACGCCAATGGCGACATGAACACGCCGCGCCTGGATCTCGACCTCGGTACCGTGGCAACCGCCGGGGACATCGTCGCCGCCATCAACGGCACCGCCGGTCTGAACATCGCCGCCGCTTTCGACTCCGCGGGTCGCATGACCCTGACCTCGGTCAGCGGCGATGCGCTGGTGATCGCCAATCCCGAACCGCCCTCGGCCCTGGCGCCCGGCGCCATCGATCTCGCCGGGTCGACCCGGGGATTCTCGCACTTCTTCGGGCTGAACAACATCTTCACCGGCGAGCCGGAACTGAACGGCTATGCGAGCCGCATCGTCGGCAGCAATACGACCGCCGCCGCCCCGGGCACGCTGACCGTGGAGACCGCAGGCGGCACCTTCACCGCCAGCTACTCCGCCGGCATGCGGCTGGAGGAGGTCGCATCGGCGATCAACGGCGCGATGTCGGCGCAGGGCGTCACCGCCCGCGTGCGTCCGGTCACCGGCGGTGTCCGTCTGGAGGTCACCGGCCCGGCGGGTCAGAACATCCTGCTGCAAGACAGCGGCGCCCTGCTGCAGACCCTCGATGTGCGGCCCGGCGTCAAGGATGCCGCCCGCGACATCACCATCCGGGACGCGCTGCAACAGAGCCCGGACCTGCTGGCGCGCGGCAAGCTGCGCGAGGAGCCGGCCGGCAGCGGCAATTTCCATATCGGCGCGTCCGACGACGCCACCGCCCGGGCGCTGGCGGAGTCCTTCAACCAGGCGGTCAGCTTCGGGGCCGTCGGCGGCCTGCCGGCCACCACCGACACCCTCGCCGGATTCGGAATCGCGATCACCTCGTTCAACGCCAGCAAAGCCGCCAACGCGGAGGCGGAGTTCGCCTTTCAGGAATCGCTGCATCGCGACCTGCTGGACAAGTCGCTGTCGTTCAGCGGCGTCAACATCGACGAGGAGATGGCGAACATGGTGCTGTACCAGAACGCCTATCAGGCCTCGGCGCGGCTGGTGCAGGCGGCGGACGAGCTGTTCGCCATCCTGGTCAATCTCGGGCAATAGGCGGAGGCCCTGATGACCCGCGTCGCCACCTACGCGCAGCACCTGCTGACCCAGTCCTATCTGCGGGTAACCCAGTCGCGCATCAACTCCGAAAACACCGCCATCGCCAGCGGCAAGGCGGCGCAGACCTACGCCGAGCTCGGCGTCGATTCACACCGGCTGCTGAGCTTCGAGAACAGCAGCGCCAAGGCCGATCAATACATCCAGAACATCGACCGCGCCTCCGGCCGGCTCAACATCATGGAGTCGGCGGTCGGCACCCTGGTCGACCGGGCGACCTATGTGCTCGGCCAGCTCGCCGTCGCGGTCAACGCCGACAATGCCGACAACATCGCGCTCGACGAGCTCGGTGACAGCTTCCTGACCGACATGGCGGAAGTGCTGAACGTGCGCCATGAAGGCCGGGCCCTGTTCGCCGGCAGCCGCGGCAATCTGCAGCCGGTCGATCTTGCGGCCTATGACCCGACGGCCGCCTGGCCGCCGCCGGTGCTGGGCACGGTGGACACCAGCTACTACCAGGGCGACAGCATCACCGCGACGGCGCGGGCCGATGACAGCTTCGACCTGGACTACGGCATCACCGCCGACGACCCGGGGTTCGAGAAGTTCATGCGCGCGCTGGCCTATACGCGATGGGCCGGCCAGAACCCGACCGACCCGGATCGCGGCACCGTGCTCTCCGCAGCCATGGACCTGACCCGCGAGGCGATCGAGGACATGAGCCGCGTTCGCAGCAAGATCGGCACCAATGCCAGCGTGCTGGACGCCACCAGGCTGCGGCACGAGCAGTTCAAGAACTACGCCACGGAGGCGATTTCCGACCTCGAGGACACCGATCTGACCGAGGCGATCACCCGGCTGAACGCGGACCAGACGCTGTTGCAGGCGTCGTATCTGTCGTTGTCGCGGCTGGATTCGATCTCGCTGGTCGACTTCCTCAGATGACGAAAGACCGGCTTGCCAGGTAGGGCGGCGTTAACCCTTTTTGAAAGGTGGAGGACCTATAAATGCTCGACTTCAATACCGACGCGGTTAGCGAGCCCTCAATGGCGAAGCCAGACCCGATCGAAGGGGCGACATCGGTGGATGAACCCAAATCGATCATGATCGATACCCGGTACGGCACCTATGAGGTGGAGCGGGAAAAGATCGTTTCCTTTCCGAAGGGCCTGATCGGATTCGGCTCGCTGCTCGACTACGCGATCCTCAACATGCCCCATGAGGGCACCGAGCGCTTCAAGCTGCTGCAGAGCGTCGACGAGCCGGGCATCGGCTTCTACGTGGTCCCGGTCGGGCTGGAGAACAGCGGCTTCGACGCCAAGGACATCGAGCGGGCGGCGGAGCAGTACGAGTTCCCGATGAAGGATCTTGCGATCCTGCTGATCGTCACCGCCCGCAAGACCGAGAACGCGGTCGAACTGACGGCCAACCTGCGGGCACCGGTGCTGGTCGACACCGAGCAGTGCGTTGCCTACCAGCACGTCATGTCCGACGACAAGTACCCGATGCGCCAGCGGTTGAACTGACCGGCGATCGTCACGGACACCGAATCCGGGCGCGGCCTTCATGCCGCGCCCTTTTTCGTGCCGGATGGCGCGATACTCCCACAACCTCCGATACCCATCTTAAGGATGCGATAACCAAACCGGAGGACAATTCCGGGCCAAGAGCGATGCCCGACAACACCACCCTTTCCGCCGCGAAACCGGCCCTGCCCTACGGCCGGCACGCCGTCGACCAGGACGATATCGATCGCGTCGTCGCGGTGCTGCGAAGCGAGCGCCTGACCACCGGACCCGTCGTCGCCGAATTCGAGGCCGCGCTGGCGGACCGGGTCGGCGCCGCCCATGCGGTGGTTTGCGCCAACGGCACCGCCGCGCTGCATCTGGCGTCCCTGGCGCTGGAGATCGGGCCGGGCGACTCGGTCGTGGTTCCGACCCTCACCTTCCTGGCGACCGCCAACGCGCCGCATCTCGCGGGAGCCGAGATCGTGTTCGCCGATGTCGATCCCGAAACCGGACACATGCGCCCGGAGGACCGGGAAACAGCCATCGCCGCCGCCAAGGGCCAGAACCTGAAGGCGGTGTTCCCGGTGCATCTGAACGGTCCGACCTGTGCCATGGCAGAAACCGCCCGGGTGGCGCGCAAGCACGGGCTGGCGGTCATCGAGGATGGCAGCCATGCGCTGGGCGGCTGGATGGACGACGGCGAGGGCGGCCTCACGGCGGTCGGCGCCTGCCGCTTCGGTGACCTGACCACCTTCTCCTTCCATCCGGTCAAGGCGATCGCCTGCGGCGAAGGCGGCGCGGTCACGACCAACGATCCGGCCCTGGAAGACCGCATGGCACGGCTGCGCAACCACGGCATGGTCCGCGATGCCGGCCGGTTCGTAAGCGAGGAGCTCTGCCGCGCCGCCGACGGCGACGCCAATCCCTGGTACTACGAGATGCCGGAGCCGGGACTGAACTATCGGCTGAGCGATATCCACTGCGCGCTGGGCCTGAGCCAGCTCGGCAAGCTCGGCCAGTTCATCAGCCGCCGGCGGGCGCTGGTCGAGCAGTACGACCAGCTGCTGGCGCCGCTGGCGCCCCTGGTGCGGCCGGTCGGCCGGCGACCGGACGGGCGGCCCGCCTGGCACCTCTATCCGGTGCTCATCGATTTCGACGCGGCGCCGATCGATCGCGCCGCCCTGATGCGCCGGCTGGCGGAGCGCGGCATCGGCACCCAGGTGCATTACCTGCCGGTGCATCTGCAGCCCTATTACCGGGATCGCTATGGGGCGATCGACCTGCCCGGCGCCGAGGCCTATTACCGCGCCTGCCTGTCCCTGCCGCTGTTTCCGGCGATGGCCGAGTCCGATCCCGGGCGGGTCGTCGAGGCGCTCGGCGAATGCCTGGGCGTGTCGGCATGAACCGCTCGGTCGTCATCGTCCAGGCCCGGCGCGCCTCGACCCGGCTGCCGGACAAGGTGCTGTGCCGGCTCGGCGGCGAGACCGTGCTCAATCACGTGCTCAGTCGCTGCGCCGCGATCCCCGGCATCGATACCGTGTGCTGCGCCCTGCCCGAGGACCCGGCCTGCGAGGTGCTGGCGGCGGAGGCAAAGCGCGCCGGCGCGATCGCCTTCCGCGGCTCCGAGCGCGACGTCCTCGACCGCTATCACCGGGCCGCCATGGAGCTCGGTGCCGACATCGTCATGCGGGTCACCAGCGACTGCCCGTTGATCGACCCGGAGGTGTGCGGCCAGGTGCTGGCCCTGTTCCACAAGAGCGGTGCCGACTATGCCTGCAACACCGACCCGCCGAGCTGGCCGCATGGGCTCGACTGCGAAGTGCTCGGCGCCGACTGGCTGCACCGGTCGGCGCGGCTGGCCACGTTGCCGTCGCACCGTGAACACGTGACGCAGTACGTGGTCAATCATCGGCGCACCCGGACCGCCAACCTGCCGTGCCCCGAACCCAACCTCGCCTGGCATCGTTGGACCCTGGACACGCCGGACGATCTCGACTTCCTGTCGGAGATCTTCGACCGGCTGCCGGAGGGGCGGGAGGGCTGGTCCTGGCGCGAGACGCTCCGGGTCAGCCAGGCCAATCCGGAGCTGGCGGAGATCAACGCCGGGCACGACCGCTGGGCCGGGCTGAAGAAGTCCCGGGCCGAGGACCGGCGCTTCACGGCTGGCGGTTAGACACGTCGGCCATGCCATCTGGACGGCAATTTGGTACCCAGAAATGCTCCGGATTCACCTTTGGAACCCAGGATATCTCTCTATTAAATATAGTAAATCTGAATGGGTGCCGATTTCTGTTTTGACTTTTCATCATCAACCCTGATGATCGTCGAACATTCGGAGGCCCCCGCCCCCTGATGCCCCATGACACGCCCTTCGCGATCGCCGGACGACCCATCGGACCCGGTCACCCGCCTTATGTGATCGCCGAATTGTCGGCCAATCACGGCGGCGATCTCGACCGCGCCCGGGCCATCATGACCGCCTCCAAGGAGGCCGGCGCCGACGCGGTCAAGCTGCAGACCTACACCGCCGACACCATCACCATCGACTGCGACCGGCCCGAGTTCCGTCTCGCCGACGGGCCGTGGAAAGGGCGTACCCTGCACGACCTCTACCAGGAGGCCCACACCCCCTGGGCGTTCCATCCCGACCTGTTCGCGATCGGCGCCGAGCTCGGCCTCGCGGTCTTCAGCACCCCCTTCGATCCGACCGCCGTCGACTTCCTGCAGTCGCTCGATGCGCCGGCGTTCAAGATCGCCAGCTTCGAGCTGGTCGACCTGCCCCTGGTCCGCAAGGTCGCGGCAACCGGCAAGCCGGTCATCATGTCGACGGGCATGGCAGACCTGGAGGAGATCGGCGAGGCGGTCGCCGCCGCCCGCGAGGCCGGCTGCTATCAGCTCGCCCTGCTCCACTGCGTCAGCGGCTACCCTGCCCCGCCGGAAGACTGCAACCTGGCGACCATCCCGCATCTCGCCGAGACCTTCGGCGTCACGGCCGGCCTCTCCGACCACACCCTCGGCATCGCCGTCCCGGTCGCCGCCGTGGCGCTTGGCGCCTCGCTGATCGAGAAGCACGTCACTCTGGCCCGGTCCGATGGCGGCCCCGATGCCGCATTCTCACTGGAGCCGGCCGAGCTCGCGGCCATGGTCGACGGGGTCCGCACCGCCCACGCCGCGCTCGGCCGCGTCGACTACGCGCTCAAGGGCAGCGAGCGCGGCAATGTCTCGGTGCGTCGATCCCTCTATGCGGAGGCCGACGGCAAGGCCGGGGACTCACTGACAGACGACAACGTCCGCTCCATCCGCCCCGGCCACGGGCTCGCGCCCAGGCACCTGCCGTCCCTGCTGGGCCGAACGGCGCTCAGAGACATCCCGCGCGGGACCCCGCTAGGTTGGGACATGGTGGAGCAGGATTCGACGGGAGCGCCGGTGGCGGCGGATCAGCAGCGCGGTTCCTGAAGCAGCTTGGCGAGGCTCGCCTCGTCCAGCCAGGTGTCGTTGCTGTCGCTGGAATAGCGGAAGCCCTCGGCGACCGGCTTGCCGGCGTGGTCGGCGACCTGTTCGCGGTCGCGCCAGTAGTCGAATTGCGGCTGGATGACGTAGCGGTCCTCCAGCTCGATCGTCGAGCGGGCATCGTCCTCGGTGATCATCACCTCGTGCAGCTTCTCGCCCGGGCGGATGCCGACGATGGAATGCGGCAGGTCCGGCGCCATCGAGTGGGCCAGGTCGACGATGCGCATGCTGGGCAGCTTGGGCACGAAGATCTCGCCACCGCCCATCATCTTCAGCGAGGAGAGAACGAATTCCGCGCCCTGGCGCAGGGTGATCCAGAACCGGGTCATGCGGTCGTCGGTGATCGGCAGGCTGGTCTCGCCAGCATCGATCAGGCGCTCGAAAAGCGGGATCACGCTGCCGCGCGAGCCGACCACATTGCCGTAGCGCACCACGCTCAGCTTCGGCCCGGTCTCCCCGGCCAGGTTGTTCGCGGCCACGAAGATCTTGTCGGAGGCCAGCTTCGAGGCGCCGTAGAGGTTGATCGGGCTGGCCGCCTTGTCGGTCGACAGCGCGATCACCCGCGACACGTCGTTGCGGATCGCCGCCCGCACCACGTTCTCCGCCCCCAGCACGTTGGTGCGGATGCACTCGAACGGATTGTATTCGGCCGCCGGGATCTGCTTGATCGCGGCGGCATGGACCACCACGTCGACATCGCGCATCGCCATCTCGAGGCGGTCGGTATCGCGCACATCGCCGATGAAGTAGCGCAGGCAGCCATGCTCGCGGGTCGACAGCGACTGCTGCATGTCGAACTGCTTGAGCTCGTCGCGGGAGAAGACGATCAGCCGGCGCGGCTGATAGCGCTCCAGGACGAGGCGGCAGAACATCTGGCCGAACGATCCGGTGGCGCCGGTGACGAGCACCGACTTGCCGTCGAGGTTGAAGCAGGAGGACGTCCGGTCGTCGACCGCGTCCAGCGGCGCAAGCGATTGCAGACTGTTCATTCCAGGGGCGTGTCCTGACGTGATGTCGGGAGTCAAGGCGACTCCACTGAACGCCAGTTTGGTTAAGAAAGAACCAATATCCGGTTGTAGCATCGACCAGTTTTGCGCGCAGGTCCGCGCGTCGGGCGCAACCGTGGCGGCACCGGACGCATCCGGTTAACCGGGCGTCAATGCTTCGCGGGTTGAATGGACGCTTATGGTTAACGTCCGCCGGGAAAGGCCGGATACGCCGTGAAGACCGCCCCAGACACAGACAAACACCCCGCCGCAGCCATCGACCCGCTGCTCGCGCAGGCCCGGCAACTGATCGGACGCAAACAGTATGGCCGGGCCCTGGAACGCTTCCAGGAGGCGGCGCAACTGGACCCCGACGACCTCTCCATCGCCTGCAACATCGGCGAGATGCTGACGGCGCTGAATCGCTTCGACGAGGCCGTGGCCGCCTTCGGCGACGTGCTGGACCGCGACCCGGGCGCCTGGCCGGCCCAGACCGGGCTCGCCCAGATCGCCGTCCAGCGAGGCGCCATTGGCGACGCGGTGGCGCTGTACCAGGACGTGCTGGCGAAGGATCCGAACAATCTGACCGCGACCGTGGGGCTCGCCGATCTGTTCGGCCGCGCCGGCGAGGTCGATGCCGCGATCGCCCTGTTCGAGACCGGCGCCAGATCCCATCCGCGGCAGATCGAACTCTGGTCGGCCTATGGCGACCTGCTGGTCTCGCTGGGACGCTGCGCCGATGCGGTGGAGTGCTTCAAGCGCGCCGAGCGGATCGACCCGACCTCGCCGGAGACCCATGCCCGCCTCGCGGTCGCGCACAAGGGGCTGGGCGACCTCGAGGCCGCCGGGACCTATTTCGACCAGGCGCTCGAGCTGTGGCCGGCCAACTGGCGCATCCATCTCGGGCGGGCGACCATCGACCTGGCGCAGGGAAACCTGGCGGAGGGCTGGCGGCGGCTGGAATGGCGCCACAAGGAGGACTCGGCCCGGGCGCACCTTCAGCCGCAATGGAACGGACAGGAGCTGACCGGCCAGACCGCCTTCCTGTGCGGCGAGGCGACCATCGCCGACGAGGTGATGTTCGCATCCTGCCTGACCGAATTCGCCGCCGGCTGCGACCGTTGCATCGTTGAATGCCAGGCGCCATTGGCGACATTGTTCGCCCGTTCGTTTCCAAGCGTCGACATTCATGCGGAGCCGCCACCGTGGGACCGACCGGCGCCGGCCCAGCGATACGACTGGCTGAAACCGCTGGGGCCGATCGATGTCTACAGCGCCCTGGGCAGCATTCCCCGCTTCCTGCGGCCATCCATCGAGGCCTTTCCGGAACCGGCAGGGTTCCTGACGCCCGATCCGGAACTTCTTGCCCTGTGGCGGGACCGGCTTGCCGGCCTGCAGGGCAAGTTCAAGATCGGGCTGTGGTGGAATGGCCCGGTGCCGTTGGCCCCTGATCAATCGCTGGGGATGCGCGATCTCCTCGATAGCTTCGACCGCGACGATGTCGAGTTCATCCTGTTGGCCCAGGACCTGCCTCGGCATTTCCCCGAAGGCATCGCCGGTCCCTGGATGGACCGGGTCAACGTGGTCGAAGGGATCGATCCCGCCGTCGACGCGGACGAGGCGACCGCCCTGATCGCCAAACTCGACCTGATGGCGGTTCCGCCGGGTCTGGCGGCCAATCTGGCAGCCGGGGTGGATGTCCCGGTCTTCGTTCCGTGCGCTGCCGATGACTGGACCCATCTCGGCAGTGGCCGCATGCCCTGGTTCGGCTCGATGCGCCTGTTCACCCGCGCGGGCGAGGAGCCCTGGACCGGGGTGCTGGCGACGCTGGTCGAGGCGGTGCACCAGTCGGCCGACGCAAGAGCCTCCTAGTCCATCCAAGGGAACCCTTCATGGCCGGTTCGATCCTGATTCGCGTCGACGCCAGCCCGGCCATCGGGGCCGGCCATCTGGGCCGCTGCC
>JAAUYH010176074.1_pt1 | contig 40182 bp, 32 predicted proteins | sample 7278061 | NCBI WGS metagenome assembly JAAUYH01 (sample SAMN14350203, study PRJNA611818) | marine sediment metagenome | isolation source: surface marine sediment (0.6m) | place: French Polynesia: Moorea | collected 2018-08
TAATCGCCACCGAACTGACCCCGTCGCTATGGCCGGATAGGGTGTGGAGGGCTTGCCCCGTGGCCAGATCCCACAGCTTCACCGTCCGGTCGACAGAGCCGGATAAGGCCTGTTTGCCATCCGGGCTAATCGCCACCGAACTGACCCTGTCGCTATGGCCGGATAGGGTGCGAATCAAAGGACCGTCCGGCTCAGTGAGATTGGCATGGGCGGGGGCCAACCAACAGGTTTGTTTTTGGTCCGCCCCTTGTTTCAATAATTGTTGAATAGCTGGCTGTGGTTTATCGCGCAAGTGCCCCCACAAGCGCTCAGTCAACTGCTGCGGCTCTTTCGCCAGCACATGGGCCGACAATCTTAGGGTTGACTGCGCCAGTTTCAGATCAGGGTCATCGGGCAGCCAGTCGTAGTCGGCGATTAGGCCATTCACCCCAGTCACGTCTAGCTTTTTCGCCAACCAATCATAGTCCAGCAGCAATCGCGTCAACTCATCCCGCTGTCCCGCCTCCACAAAATGCCGCGCCGCTTGCCGATAAAAATAGCCGTCCACGGGCGCACTGGCCCACCCCGCCTCACAAGTTGCTGCGTAGGCGTCCAGCAATCGCCGATGCAGCCCGGGCATATCCTCAACTTGCTTAGTGACGTAGTCATACTGCAGGTCATGGAGGGTCAGCCGCCCTTCGTCATCTCGCCTAAGCAGAGACTTCGACTCCAGCTCATCCAGCATCTCTTCGACGTCTAACTCATCTAGCCCCTCTAGAGCCCATAAGGTCTGTAGCGTTGCTTCAGGGATGGGCGTATCTTCAGGAAAAACGGCAAAGTCGAGATACCGTTCTCGCAGCTCTGGCTCCAGCGTCCCCACACTCACCTGGAGAGTCTTCAGCAAGTTGGGGTAAGGATAGTCTGGAAACTGTTGTTTAATCTTGTCCAGATCGGCGTTTTGCAATCGACGCAACACGCCGTTCCAACGGTTATCAGGCTTGCCCTTGAACATCGCCCCCGCCATCGACAACGTCAGCGGCAAATAGCCGCATTCTTCAGCTACCTTTGAGGCATCGGCAGGTAACGTCTCCAGAGTCCGCCCGGTCCAATCCGCCAGCAGCGCCAATGCCTGATCAGGGCTTAGCAGATTTAACGAATGCTCCATCGCCCCAAAACTAGTGGCAATACCGCTGTCTCGCGTGGTGATCAGCAGTTGCGAAGGGTTCGTCACTGCATCAAACGCTTTCAAATGCTCAAACCGCCAGACATCGTCCAGCACCAGAAAGCAGGCGCGTTCAGCCAACACTTCGGTAAGGTATTTTTTACCCCCTTCCACATCGCTAAAATCTGGGTTGGCAGTCCCCAACGTCTTCGACAGATCTGACGCCAGTTCTGTCTGGAGCTGCACCAGATTTGGCGTTTGACCCAGCGACACCCAGAAGACGCCGTCGGGAAACGCCTGCTGAATCTCCGCATCACGGGCGATCGCACTCGCCAACACCGACTTGCCAATGCCCCCCATCCCCTGAATACTCGCCGCTTTACGAGCGCCCGTCACCGCTATCGTTTGGCTCCTCCCCGTCAGCACCTTCGCCTTGAGCGCCTCCAGGTCGGCCTCGCGGGGCAAAAAGTGCGGCGGTAATTTCGGAACATTGGGTGAAATGGGTGGGGGCGATGGCCTCCCCGATTTCCCGCCGGATTTGCTCGAAAAGGCGACTGAGGGTTTGTCCCTAAGAGATTTGATGACCCGACGCAACCCGCTGACGACATCTAATAGCGCTTCATCTTGGTCATCCCAGCGATTCACAGGCTTGCCGTCTTTAGGCAGCACTTGCAGCTTGCTAAATGGGCTAGTTTTCCAGTCCGAGGGCTTCATAATGATGGGAATCACCCGGACAGAGCCTTCCTTATGGCGCTCCATTGCCCGTTTAGTTTCTTCATCAAAGCAATAGCGAGAACTCAAGAAACGAGGCGTAATCAGCAATAAAATAATCTGTGCAGCTTCTAGCGCTTTTCTGATTTCGCTATCCCACTCCTCCCCTGCTTCAATGTTGCGGTCCTGCCAAGGTTTGATGGAGCCTTCCCGCTTGAGACTGGCTAGATGGACCTCTAATTCCTCCTTCAGGTCTTCATCCCGATGGCAATAGGAAATGAATAGGTTAAGGGGCGGGGGACTTGTCATAGAGCTAGAAGCGTCACCAATCCACTATTTCTCCATCAACTATATCCCCTTGGATTTGGATTCGTCATGGGCTAGGGCTTGTCGCGATCGCGCCCCTGACGACCCTAGGACCAACCCCCATGCACCCGCACCTGAAGAGCGAGTTGACTAAGCGCGATCGCACAAATCCCCAATTCTGGATATTGGATTGCAGACCGAAAGTGTGATACCGGGCGCCAACTTTAGCCGGGACATTCTGATGGGGCGAGAATACAGGAGTCAGGAGACAGAATCTAGTTCCTGACTGACTTCTGTATCCTGTATTCCTGCTCTACTGGATTGTCCCGCTTTAAGCTGGAGCCCGTGATGACCATGTTAATCTCCTGAATATTGACCATTTGCAAGACCGCGTAGGGCGGAGAGTCCAGGGACGAAAAAATATTCGCCGCCTTCAATCGTGACAAATGGTCCGCATTAAGAATCAGCTAACGTAGTTCGGATATGGGTTAGTGTAGTTTTGATCAATCCCGCCGATAGGGCCGGGTGAGGCCAGATATCCACCAGGATGAGGGTGAGAATGAGAGTAATGGCCAGTCGGTCCATCTTTATCGACGCCCATAATTCTTTGGTTTGTCGCCAATGCATAGTGTTCAACCCCTTGGTATGGAAAATCTTACGTGTGCTGAATTGATTTCAAGCAGACTAATTGGATGGAGGACAATGGAGTTCACATTCGACATAATGGACTCGAGAATGTGGCCTGCGCCATGCAAATACTGATCGTGCTTCTAGTTCTGGGGTTGGGAGCCTGTATGAATCAGGGATATGGCAATCGATCTGTTGTGACAGATCAGCAGAGAAAAAGTGCTCGGGAAAGCGCCGATTTACCGCGGCTCTAAGCAGCTCTCAATGAAATTGAGGCGTTTCACACGGAGAATCGTACTGGACTCCAGCTTCAACCGCCTCTTAGCGCAGTTGAACTGGAAAAAGCGCTATCTGAGTTTCCCTGCATCGTTCCAGATGAATTGAAGGCGTTGTGGACCTGGCGGAATGGCGAAGCAACAGACAAATTCATCTGGTATCACAGGTTCTTGTCTGTTCAAGCCGCTATTGAGAACCATCAAGAGCTGACTTCGAATCCTATTTTGGGATGGCCCCAGACTTGGATCCCTGTGTTTGAGTTTGAGGGTGAGTGGTACGCCGTGGAATGCGGCCCAGACAAAATCCTTGGCTCCCCTGTGATCCATTTTTTTATTGAAGACGAGCCAGCAACGGCATACCTAAATTTGACGCTGTACATGGAGGTGATGTCAGACGCTATGCATCAGGGGGCGTTACGTTGGGATGGTCAATGGCGGCGGGAAGACCTACCGGTGGTTTCCCAAATCCACAAGCGGCTAAATCCAGCTATTGGATTCCCTTACCATGTCGCTGAGTGAGCAACCCTTAAAACATGGTGATCGTCCTTCTCAAGCGCAGGTAAACACCGACTCTAAGGTATCGGTATGGCGCTGCAGCAAACCATGAAGGAGCGCTCTTGATTTCTCTTACATTTATGGCGGATCTTTATTCAGGAAGTAGGCGGAAGGAAGGAGTATTCCAGGCCCAATGAGCAACGGATAATCCCGCTGGTTGAAAAACTTTTCCAGGACAGAAGCGGCCTCGGGACTGAGCCCAATCATCCAAATGTCAAACGTCAAATGTCCAAAATCCAAAATTTTGATGTTGCTAGATTGGGCTGTTCTGGAGAGAAGGTGTTTGACTTGCTAGAAGGGGCGGCTAGAATAAATGAAAAATAAAAATCAGTGATCTCAAAGATTTATCTGTTGCGTTAAAAAGTCTTTACCTAATCTTTAGCTAAGTTTCATAATCAAGCTGGCGACGGGCCGCGCTTTATGCTCAAAATGGTACTCGCTATAATCAGCCAGATCGTCAATTCCAATCATGTTTAGGACCACCTCGGCGGTTAGCCAAAAGCTAACTCTGATAATAAATGTTTTCCAATGCACCGTCATGATTTCTCTCCTTAGAGAGCCAGATATTGAGATTACTGAGCAGCATTTGAACAGTGAGTAATGTCAGCAAATGGAATCTTAAATTTCAGGCCATGATTGATTCCATATGTCTTTTTTATCGAATAATCGAGAAAAACTTGGGAAATTTTGGCGATTCGCTGACCTCATCCTCCTGAATTAAGACTCCCCTTTTAGAGGGACTAAATTCGCTAGGCGAAACACGGAACTTTGGGCCAAGACTTTCCCCGATTCGGTAGATTTCCTTAAACATTAGTAACGGAGATAGAAAGCTCTCCTAAGTTAAGCAACAAAGCGCTACAGGCTGATTCCAGATCAAGGTAAATAGTAATTTCGAATTGATTGAACCCCTTCAGCTATCGCAATCTGTTTTTAATCTTTTGATTAGCCTGCTCTCCGAAATAGGCTGACTACAATTGAGGCATATGAGGCAATAAGATAGGAGTAACCCATGGTGGAGAGTTTATTAGACCAACTACGAAAGGTGACCGTTGTGGTCGCCGACACTGGAGATATTCAGGCCATTGAGAAATTCACGCCACGGGATGCGACTACCAACCCTTCGCTGATTACGGCGGCGGCGCAAATGCCCCAATATCAGCCAATCGTCGATGAAACTCTAGTGAAAGCTAAAGTTGATGCGGGCGCCGATGCGACTGAGCAGGAAATTGTTTCCCTTGCTTTCAAACGCCTTGCTGTCGCTTTTGGATTGAAGATTCTGGAGATTATTCCAGGTCGAGTATCCACTGAAGTCGACGCACGGTTGTCTTTTGATACCGATGCTACGGTCGCAACCGCTCGAGATTTGATTGCTCAGTATGAAGCAGTGGGGGTATCGCGCGATCGCATTCTGATCAAAATCGCGGCGACCTGGGAGGGTATCCGGGCGGCTGAAATTCTGGAGAAAGAGGGCATTCACTGTAATCTGACGCTATTGTTTGGTCTGCACCAAGCGATCGCCTGCGCTGAAGCCGGCGTCACCCTAATCTCCCCCTTCGTAGGCCGCATCCTGGACTGGTATAAGAAGGAGAGCGGACGCGACTCCTATCCGCCCGAGGAAGACCCCGGCGTCCAGTCCGTGACCCTCATCTACACCTACTACAAGAAGTTTGGCTACAAAACTGAGGTGATGGGAGCCAGCTTCCGCAATATCGACGAAATCACAGAGCTGGCAGGCTGCGATCTGTTAACTATCTCCCCCAAGCTGCTTGATCCGCTCAATTCCACTGAAGCAAAGCTGCCTCTCAAGTTGGACGCCGCTAAAGCCGCTAAAGCCGATATCGAAAAGATCTCCATGGATAAAGCCGTCTTCGACAAAATGCACGCCGAAGATCGGATGGCCTCTGAAAAACTAGAAGAAGGCATCAACGGGTTCACTAAGGCTCTGATTTCACTGGAAAAACTCCTATCCGATCGACTCGCTCGCTTGGAAGGTCAAGAGCTCGTGAGTCATGCCGCTGAGGATGTTTTTCGCACCTACGACCTAGATGGAGACGGCTTCATTACTCGGGAAGAGTGGATGGGGACTGATGCGGTTTTTGACGCTCTGGATATGGATAGCGACGGCAAGATTACGCCGGAAGAGATGGGCGCAGGCTTAGGCGGTACTTTTACCCTAGTAGAGGCTTAACCAGATTACTCAGACTGAGTCGGGGCTCCCCTTCACTAAGAAACGCCTAGGTATCTTGGAGGGGACGCCCTCAGACTCTCCCCTCTTAACCTCTGCCCGTAAACACCATCAGTATCAAATAGGGGGACTTCGATTTAAGTCCCCTTTTTTAGACGCTGCTGGGTAATCATTTTCATTGGGACATTTCTATCGGATAGGCACAGTAATGGTGAGGTAGAGAGCAGGTCTAACAGGCACCCCCAGAGAAGCCCATAAGGTTGATGGGCTAATGATTTTATTGGGGTTCAAACTCAGAGCCAAACTCCCATTTCCCCGTAACTCAGGCGCTAGAAACTTTTCTTCTAGGGGCTGGTGTTTCAAGAAGGAGGTGAGTGCTTCTGACAGCAGTTGATGTTTACCTAACCAGGTATGATCTCGGGCGCTGATCAAGAAAGAGGCGTCAACCCAGCGGGGGGGGCTCAGAAAGGAGGCTTGGGGTGAGGGTTGCACGAGCTCTGAGTCGTCAGAAGCATTCTCTTCGGTTGGTTTTGCAAAAACGCCGTAGCAGTAAAGATTGAATCCCGGCGGCCCCGATAATTCACTGCTGGGAGGATTAAAATCAATGGATTCTGTACTGATTAAGGATGTGTCTCCCACGAGAATATTGGCTAGAGTTTGGGCGATAGCCGGCAGCATAGGAGATACAACGTGAATATTCTGATTCCTAAGGTTAAGAGGTGTCAGAGGGTTCTTTATTAGACCTAGGTAGAAACTTTACCCAATCAGCTCTTCAGGTCATCCCAAGGAATCTGACGGCTACTTGCAAGTTGGCGGGCAAGGAGAGCTGCGCCAGTGCGATTCAGATGGCTGGGGTCTGCATACAGTGCGTTTTGCCCAGTCCATTGCTGTAATAGATCAATGACGAGAAAGCCTTGAGCCCGACTTTGCTGTTGAAGAAAGGTTTGAAACCGACGTTCAAGCCTTAAGCGGACAGGATCTAGGTACGCTTGGCTGAGCGGTAAGTTGACGAAGCCTAGGGAAATCCCCTGCGCTTGGGTGAAGCCGACAATGGACTCTAAGGCCCGGGTCTGAATTCCCCTTAAATTGAAGGATTGGTAAGCGCCATCGTAGCGTCCCTCCACCCGAGGATGGCGGCAATAGTAACTGGCGGGATCGAATTGCTCTTCGATGGGTAAAAATCCATAGGCGTTGATGTTGCTCAGCGCTGGAGTCGTAATGGGGGGAGCGATCGCCATTGCAGTGGAGGGAGAATCCGCTATGTCTAATGGCGGCTCTAAGGTGGGACGAGTTTCTTCGGTCGCCAGGGCGCGGTAGCCAGGAGAGTCAAGAATGCGGGTAAAGGTGCGATCGCGGCGACCACTGTTGAAAGCGCGGGAGCCGCCCGCCCATAAAATCAATTTGGGTAGCTGATCCGGGCTGAGGAGTCGCTGCAAAATAAAGTCCACTACCTGGGCCGTGGCCCCATTTACTCCAAAGTTGAATGCTTTGACGCCAGGGTATCCCGCAGTCGCCAGCGCTTGCTGTAGGATCTGCGGGTCAACCCCTTGCAGAGAACGGGAGCTGCCGATAATCAGCACATCTGGAACGCCTACGGTAGCCACATAGGATAAATAGACCACTAATTGTTCATCCAAGATCGGGCTGCCTAAGGAGGGGTAGATTTTTGGGAAGCTAGTAGCGGCGGCCCTTTGTTGCGCCACAATCAGATAACTAACATATTCTTTGGCTTTGCGTTGGGCGAACACGCGTTTTGGATCGCCCGCTGGCAGGGATTGCATGAGTGTGATCGCGGCCGCCCAGCCGCGGGCGACTTCATCCCATTCTTCAGCTGAGCGGGCAGTCTGCGCTAGCCCAGCCGTTTGTTCGGCGCGACGGACAGCCTGACTTAAGAGGTTTCTGGAGGAGACCGGCTGAAATACCGGCTCCTGGAAAAGCTCTACCGTGGAGGAATTGATCAGGGGCGATTCAATCGGAATAGGCGGCTTAGCGGTTTCCGCCATCCAGCTGCTCAATAGACCGCCAATGCCCAGAAAAAGGATGGCCAAAAGGATTGCCCAATAACGAAAGCGACGACGGAACATATCATCTGATTAGCCGCAGATACTCTAGCTTAATACAGGCGTCCATAATCACGTTTAAACCCGCATCAATCGCCCTTTGAGCAGCGGTTTGATCCACAATATCAAGCTGAGTCCAAAGGGTTTTGGCGCGGATAGCGATCGCGGCCTCCACAATCTCAGGCAAATATTCAGATCGACGGAATACGTTAACGATATCGATTGGCTGGGGAGCCGCCTGGAGTGAAGGATAGCAGGGACGCCCCTCAATCGCTTTTAAGCCTGGATTGACGGGGTAAACTTGATAGCCTTGCCGCCTCAGAAACTGAGCAATTTGATAGCTGGGCCGCATCGGTTTGGCAGAGTGGCCTACAACAGCAATTTGTTTGGCCTCAGTGAGTATCTGGCGCAATGCAATATCATCGCCTTTGAGATTGGGCATAGGATCCGTTCTCACTCATGGGATTGGTAAAACTGCTTATGTCTATTCAATTTACGTCCCCAGTTACTTATTGAGCTTGAATTATCCTTACCAGAACGTTCGGAGTGAGTAAAACCGGTCAATGGAAATTTATCTTATAATTCATTAACGTCATCAATGACTCTCCCACTTGCCCCAAGTTTGTCCCCTGTATTCACCTACACTTATAAGTAATGCATCTACACCTTAGGTGACGCCGCTTTTCTGATTAGGGGCAATGGGTAAGGAAGCGCCGCTTATTTAAATGAGGAGTTGGTTCATCTCTAAGGTAGGAATATATTTTATGCTCAATAATATTTTTTTATGTCGGTTAGTCGCCGTTTAATTCGGTCTCCATACAAGGCGACGAATTTTTGGCAATATAACTCCTCTTCTATAGTATTTGAATTCAAATATTTTCGATATCTCCATCGGATTATATTTCTGGCCCTAGCGCTGACTCCATTACCCGCCATTTTTGAAGGGTTTTGCGTTTGCCTGCCGCTTCCCTTTGGTCAAAATCTGCCACAACTCAATTCGGCATCGACAAAAACTGGCGTAGATTTGCTTGATACGTGGATATTGAGAGTGGCTGCGATCGCCTCGCCCATCGCTTATCAACCCCTATGCGAGTTGATAAGGGGGTGTATTTGATCAACGACGAATCGCCGAGTAGAGAAATTATCTTGTCAGCTTGTCGGGGTGAGCTTTGGAAATATCACCTGGCGCTGCATGGGTATGGGGATGCTGGCTGAGAAAAAAGGTTGGCTTAGACTGTCGATTTACTTGAAATCAATAGAGTCAAATTTATCCATAGGTTGAATGACGTTGACTGAAATTTCATCCCATAAAAATATGCCATTTCCTCTAGTTAAAACACGGAAAAAAAGAATTAAAGTAGGCGTAGTCGCCAATGAGTTCTTTGACTTATCTATTGGCAGAATGGGGGGCTTTGGTTGGGCGACCCGTCAAGTTGCAAAATGCTTCAGTTCAGATCCAAATCTTGGCGTAGACATCGTCTTTCTTTCCCGAGAATCAGGAGTGGGAGATGGCTCTTCCCAAAATTTGATTCATAATACACGCCTCATTCCACGCCAGAAGAGCCAGCTAGGATACTATCGTCAAATCTGGTCGGAAGGGTTTGATCTTCTCCTATCCATCGACTATCGGCCCAGCTATAGCCCCCTATTTCGCATATTGCCCTTTACGCCTATTATTGTCTGGGTAAGGGATCCAAGGCCTCCAGAAGATGTTGAGAAAATCAACACCACCCGTATTCCCGGCCAAGAACATATTCATCCCAAAGGACTCGCTCCGATTGATTGCACCCCTTTGGCAAAGGTATACAACGCCTCAAAGTGGCTGCGTCGTCCCATTTTGTTTTCCACTCCAGCGCCTTTTCTTGCCGATAAAGTTCCAGGAACCTATGGCGTTAAACCGCCAGAAGTGACGTTACTGCCGAATATTATCGACATTGAGCCAGGGGAAGTGGTGAAAAGCGAACATCCCACGGTTGTCTTTTTGGCTCGTCTTGATCCCTATAAGCGCCCCTGGCTGTTTGCAGAACTCGCCACTCATTTCCCAGATGTCGAGTTTATTTTCTTGGGGCAACCCCATCATCGCGGGGAAGGCGCTTGGGAGCCAGACTCACTCCCGGATAATGTGAAACTGATGGGACATATCGGGGAAGAAAAGAAGCTTCATCTCCTGTCTTCGGCTTGGGCCTTAGTGAATACTTCAATCCATGAAGGCTTAGCGGTTAGTTTTCAGGAAGCCCTCAAGTGTGAGACCCCCATCCTGAGTTGCGTTAATCCCGAAAATGTCGTGTCTCGATTTGGAATTTTTGTGGGCCGTTGGGATGGCTCCGGTAGAGAAGGTATGCCCAAGTTTATAGAAGGCCTCACTCGTCTTCTAGAAGATAAAGAACTCCGCACTCGGTTAGGAAAAGAGGGGCGTCAGTGGGTGACCGATACCCACAGTCGATCACAGTTCCTGGCGGCGTTTAATGACTTGTGCACACGAGTAGGGGTCGCCAGGTAAGCGCAATTGGGGAAGTCTTGAGGTGAGCTGGAATGTTCGCCTCAAGACTTCCCCTATGTCACTTCACTTTTCTGAAAGATAAGAGGGTATGACGGATACTATGACAATGCCTAATTTTCTGATTATCGGCGCGCCTAAAGGGGGATCAACTGCGCTCTATCAATATTTACGCGAGCATCCGCAAATTTATATGAGCCCGATCAAAGAGCCCAAGTTTTTTGCGCTTGAGGGGGAAAAAGCCGATTTTCAGGGACCAGATGATTGGAAAAAAGATTACGTGACCGAACTGGCGGCCTACCAAGACTTATTCAAGGATGTCTCCAATGAAATCGCCGTCGGTGAAGCGTCCCCCGGATATCTCCACAGTTCAAAGGCGTCTGAACGAATAAAACACCACATACCCAATGCGAAGCTCATCGCCATTCTAAGGGATCCTGTCGACCGAGCCTTTTCGCATTTTACAAGTTTAGTTTCTCAAAACCTTGAGCCTCTGACTGATTTCTCCGAAGCGATGTCAGCAGAGACGGAGCGAATTCAAAATAATTGGTCTCCACGGTGGTGCTATAAGCAAAGAGGATTTTACTATAGTCAACTTAAGCGCTACTTTAACCTATTTGATCGGAATCAAATTAAGGTTTATCTCTATGAAGACTTCAAGAAAAATTCCCTGGGAGTCGTTCAGGACGCCTTTAGTTTTCTAGGGGTAGACAATGCGTTTATTCCAAATGTGGACCATAAGCATAATGTAACGCATACCCGAAAGAATAAGGCGCTACATGGATTAATCAATCAAGAAAATCCCATTAAGTCTACTTTAAGACCCCTGCTTCCGACAAAGCTTCGTCAGCAGGTCGCCATCAAATTCAAAAAGATGAATCAAGGCGAAAAGCCTCAGCTTTCCCCAGAAGTTCGGCGGCAATTCGTCGAGATATATCGGGAAGATATCTTAAAGCTTCAAGATCTGATTAATAGAGACCTCTCCAATTGGTTGGAAATCTAATTTCGGTTAATTTCCAACAAACTATGAACCTAAAAAAGGCTTTTCAAGTCTATAGGTAGAGATAATTTGGGATGTAATCTCATTCATTCACAACCACTGCATATCTATTCAGATCAGCTATAGGTAACCGTAACGTGACAATGCCCAACTTTCTGGTTATTGGCGCAGCCAAGGCCGGCACCACTGCAATTTTTCACTACCTTAAAGAGCATCCACAAATTTATATGAGTCCCCATAAGGAGCCTCGCTTCTTTGCTCTCATGGGGGAACCCTTAAATTTTCAAGGCCCAGGAGATTTAACAAGATTCAAATTTGTTACGGATATGGAGGCCTATCGTGAGCTATTTGAGGGGGTCTCCACTGAAATTGCGATTGGCGAAGTGTCTCCATGGTATCTTTATCGACCCAAAGTTGCTGAAAGAATAAAGCAGCACCTCCCTAACGCAAAGCTCATCGCCATCCTCCGCGATCCCGTCGAAAGAGCCTATTCCAACTTTTTGCATGCTTCTCAGGAAGGGCTTGAGCCGCTCTCTGACTTTTCTGAGGCAATGTTAGCCGAGCCTGAACGAATCCTGAATAATTGGTCTCCGCGATGGCATTACAAGCAAAAAGGATTTTACTATGTTCAGCTGAAGCGGTATTTCGATCAGTTTGATCACAGTCAGATCAAAGTGTATCTCTATGACGACTTTAAAGAAAATCCCCTTGCAGTTCTCAAAGATATTTTCACCTTCTTGGGCGTAGATAATACATTTGTTCCCGATACTTCCAAAAAACACAATATCTCAAAACTTTCTAGAAACACGACTCTAGATCTCTTATTAAGACGGCCAAATCGGATGAAATCAATCCTAAAACCCCTCCTATTGCCTGGATTTCGGAAGTATATAAAAGCTAATCTTAATACTTTAAATGAGAAAGAGAAACCTCAGCTATCGCCAGAGGTAAGAAGTCAGTTTATCCAAGAATATCAGGAAGATATTTTGAAGCTTCAAGAGCTAATCAACAGGGATCTCTCTAAGTGGCTAGAAATTCGGTAGTCAGCCTTTATGCATTGAATCAGATTTAATAAATCGTATGAAAATTGGTCAATTGAAACAAATCATTCCTAATTCAATTAGGCAATCTATAGGTTTTTTAGGTAATCCCAAAAAAGTCTACCAGATGAAGACTAGTAGACTTCATCCTAACCCCATTTTTATTCTAGGACATGCTAAATCTGGGACAACTGTGATTGCCTCTCTCCTTGCCAAAATGAGCGGTCAAGAAGTGTCACTAGATCCGATTTTTCGGATTGATCCTAAGGGGGCTTTGCAAGAAAAAATTTTTAGTCAAGCGCTTTCGTTTGATGATTTTATACAATCAAATAAATTTTACTTCTCCACACCCCTGATCAAAGATCCCAAGCTGACATTTTTTTATGATGATTTAGTGAGATGCTTCCCAGAAGCAAGGTTTGCGTTTGTGATTCGCGATCCTAGAGATACGATTCGGAGTTTCCTAAATCGTCGCGGAATCCCAGGTAATTTGGATAAGTTATCTGATTTTAAGGGCAGCGAGGTGCAGATAGGTCGGCGCCCCGTTATCCCCGGCAATAATTATATTGAAAAGTTGGCTAACCGCTGGAATCTAGCCGCAGAGACCTACATTAATCATCAGGATAACTTTTCACTCATTCGCTACGAAGACTTTGTCCAAGATAAAATTCGTGTCATTGGCGATCTGGCTAAGGATCTTGGATTAAATCAACTCAATGACATTGCTGGCGATCTGAATATACAGTACCAGCCCATTGGAGATAAAAATATTGGCTGGCTGGAGTTTTTTGGACCAGTAAACCTCCGCCAAATTGAAACGATTTGTTGTGATCAAATGAACTATTTTGAGTATAGACCGTCACCTGCTTCATCGGATTAATCTGAAGTCGGAATGTTAAATAGGACTGACTCAAAGCTATTACAGGTTTTATAGAGAAAATCATGTCTTTTGTAGACTTTATGATTATCGGCGCCATGAAAAGCGGAACAAGTACGCTTTCCGATATTCTATCCATGCATTCTGAAGTTTGCTTTTGTCAGGAAAAGGAACCTCATTTTTTTAGCAAAAATCCCGACTACTCAAAAGATTTGGAGAATTATAAAAAACTCTATCATCCCCAATCAGGCCAAACTTGTGGCGAAGCGTCTACAACCTACACTTGCTATCCAGAATTTAATAAGGATGTTTGGCAGTCTCTCTATGCGTTTAATCCCAAACTAAAATTAATTTATATCATGAGGGATCCGATTGATAGGATCGTATCTCACTATATGCATAATTATCTCAGAGGGTATACGTCAGAGCCCTTTGAAAAAGTAGTTTTGAGTCGGGCTACATATATAAATAGAACCCGCTATTTTGTGCAGATAAGACCGTATATTGAACGCTTCGGAAAAGAGCAGGTACTGTTGCTAACATTCGAAGATTTTATTGCCAATAAAAAGGAAACATTAAATCGGTTAGCTAATTTTTTAGGGATAGATGACTCAAAATTTTGCGATTTTGAGAATATGCATAGCAATCAATCAGTGGGGCAAACCAAACCGGATGTCAGGGTTGATAATTTTAGGCAAAGTAAGCTTGTTCATCTATTCAAACCCTTTACACCTAAGGTGTTGAGGCGGATTGCATCAGGGGGGCTTTATAAATTAACGGAAAAGAAACTCGCAGAAAAACCAACTGTCTCTGAACCACTGAAGAATTCGATTTTAGATTTACTGAGATTAGATATATTAGAGATCGAAAATTTGATGGGTAGGAAATTGGTAGAGTGGCCATCTCTTAAGTCTTCGAACTAAACCACGAGTCATGAAAATCTGTTTCCTGATCGGTAAATTTCCTTCCTTATCCGAAACTTTTATTTTAAATCAAATTACAGGATTAATTGATCGGGGTCATGACGTCGACATCTATGCAATCCCGCCAACTGACCGGGAGCGATTAGATGTCCATCCTGATGTTGAAAAATATGAGTTGTTAAAAAACACCTATTACCGACATCTACCCTCAAACAAAGCGTTTCGATTGGCAAAGGCCGTCAGTCTTATTATCCGAAACTTCCATCGGAGTCCGTTACCCATCTTAAAGTCTCTGAACGCCTATAAATTAGGGAAGAGAGCAGCCACACTTTGGATGTTTTATCAAATTTTTCCTTTCTTAGGGCGCGGACCTTATGACATTATCCAGTGTCATTTTGGCCATATCGGATACCTGGCCGTTTTAGCTAGGGAGATTGGCGCAGTGTCAGGGAAAGTTGTAACCACATTTCATGGCGTTGATATTGCAGCTCAACTAGAACAAGGTCCGGCTGATTACTGTCAGGATCTTTTCGAGAATGGCGAGTTATTTTTACCGATTAGTGAACGGTGGAAAGATGGATTGACAAAGTTAGGGTGTGATCCAAATAAAATTAATATCCACAGAATGGGTATTGATACCCGGAAATTTAGTTCAGCTCGTCATGAAATTGATAATCAGAAGAAAATAATAATATTAACGGTTGCCCGACTGGTTGAGAAAAAGGGAATAGAGTATGGTGTTAGGGCCGTCTCTAAAATTCTTCGTGAAAATCCAAATGTCAATATTGAATATCAAATAGTGGGTTCAGGGGAGTTAGAGACAAGTTTGAAACAGCTTGTTAATGATTTAAACACTAATGAAAATATCAAATTCCTTGGTCGCAAGCGACAGGAAGATGTTATTGAACTGATGCGGCATGCAGACATCATGCTTGCTCCCAGTGTCACCAGTTCTGAAGGGGATCAAGAAGGCATTCCAGTGTCTTTGATGGAGGCGTTGGCAATGAGATTGCCTATCGTTAGCACCCAACATAGCGGTATCCCTGAGCTGGTTCAGGAGGGTAAGTTTGGTTTCCTCGTTCCAGAGCGAGATGTCGACGCTTTAGCGGATAAACTGGAGTATTTAATTCAAAATCCAGCCCTTAGGCAAGAAATGGGGAAACTCGGGCAGGCGCATGTAGAAGAACATTATGATATTGATAAATTGAACGATCGCTTGGTGCATCTTTACCAAGAATTACTAAAACAAGAAAATCAACAGGAGCGTATCATTTAAGCCGGAACATCCCGGTAGGGAAGGAATACAGAATGCAGAACGAGAATGCAGAAGGTTGATAAGCGACGGATTCTGACTCCTGACTCCTGTATTCTTTTCTAGGAAAAATTTCTCGCTTTAAGTTGTAACCCCCTTTAAGAAAATCAAGTTAAGGATCTATTTTTATTATTTTGAACGCTTATAATTTGCCCAATTAGAGATATGCCGAAACTTCTATTTGTCACCAGGCGCGCCTTCTATCCCGACTGTTCAGGCGGAGCCGAGCAATCCTCTCTTTACCTATTTCAAAGCCTACAAAAGCTGGGCTGGGAAATTGAAGTCATTTGTAGAGTTTCTCTCCGCTCACAGTATTTCTGGCGGGGCTGCTGGCGGATTTTGAAGCGTGAACAACCCCCCTCGCTCTCTGTGGTGGATAATGACCTCGGCTATCCCTGTTGGCGGTGGATTACTAAGTTCGGACAACAACCCCAGTGGATCGAATTTTTAAACCGACGCTTAGAGGAGTATCAGCCTGATATTGTTCTTGGGCACGATCAACCCAATTGTCCATTACTCATCAATGCTGCGGAGCGGGGCTATCCAAGTTTCTATTTTGCTCGTAATTTAGGCAATATTGAAACAGGTGAAGTTATCCCAGAAAAGCTTCATACGATCGCAAATTCGCCCTATACCGCTGAAGTCGCCAGCCAGGTTTCTACCAAAGAGATTGGCGTGGTTCTACCCTTCATGAAGTGCGATCGCTATCGAGTTCAAGCGCGCCAACGCCGCTACATCACCTTCATCAATCCCATTCCAGAGAAGGGCGTAGACGTCGTGCTTGAGATCGCCCGTCATTTACCCCAGGAACGTTTTCTGTTTGTCAAAGGTCAATGGCCAATATACGGCGAAAGCGCTCTGGAGGCTTTTGTCAAACCCGCCCGTGAGTTGCCGAATGTCGATATTTGGGAGCATCAAGCAGATATGCGTCAAGTTTACGCCATGACCGATGTTCTGCTGGTCCCCTCCCAATTTACCGAAACCTTTGGCCGGGTCATTGTTGAAGCCCAGGTCAATGGCATTCCAGTGGTGACCGCCAAAGCTGGCGGCATTCCCTATACGGTGGGGCGAGGGGGCGTCCTAATCGACCCTAAAGACAATGTGCAGGCCTATGTTGAGGCTTTGACACAACTGCGCCAGGACCAGGACCATTATGCTGAGCTTTCAGACCTTGCCCGCAAGAATAGCCAACGGACTGAGTTTGATCCACAGTATCAGGTTAAAAACTTCATCCAGTTTGTCGAAAGCCGCATTCAGCAGGATGGGGCGTCTAAACTTATTCCCTCTGAGCCCTGTTAACGTGTTCTCATCAAAGAATAATTAACATGGATAGCTCCCTTAACGTTCTCTCATTGATGGAAGACTATATGGGGCATCGCACCTATAGTCAATTATTAAGGGAGAGTTTCAGGCAATCTGACAACTGCAACGTAGATTTCTATTGGTATAACGAAGAGAGAAAGCTAGACACAAAGATTCTGAGGCGATTACTCAGTTTCTCGTTTCCCCATCCGTGGATCCAGAAGCAGAATCTGGATTTCCGATATTTTAGGGTTCAGCTGGCGAATGCGCTCATCGCCAAGCGATTAGCCGCCAGAAAGCAGCGTCAATCGAAGTATTCAGCCCTCCACTTGCACACTTACGTTCCAGCATTTCTGGCGGTGGATCTGATGGCGCAGCTGCCCACTGTTGTGAGTATTGACATGACTTGTTTACAGTCAGCTCAAGGGCGGACCGCTCCCCGTTTTAGATGGACCTATGGGCCTAATTTCTGGCTGGAAAGGCGGGCCTATGAATCGGCGGCGCAGGTCGTTACTTGGTCTGAGTGGGCTCGCAAATCGGTGATTGAAGACTACAAGATTGACGCCAAAAAGGTCAAAGCGATTTATCCAGGCGTAAATGTCACCCGGCTAACTCCGCCAGACGACTCACAGAGAGAGCCGCAAAAGCGCTTTAATATCCTGTTTGTTGGCGGAGACTTTGAACGCAAAGGGGGACACGATGTTTTAGACGTCTTTCTTCAAGAATTTTCCGAGAAAGCCGACCTTCATTTGGCGACCACAGCCCCAGTCACCTGTTCACACCCCCATGTGCATATTCACAATAATGTCAAAGCGTACACCCCAGAATGGTTGAAACTTTATCGCCAAGCCGATGTCTTTGTCATGCCAACGTACTCTGAAGCCTTTGGCTATGTCTTTATTGAAGCCATGTCTGCAGGGTTGCCCGTGATTGCCACTCGCATCAACGCCATTCCTGAGATAGTGAGCCATGGAGACACTGGTTTTTTGATTCAGCCAGGCGATCGCCGCGACCTAGCTGAAAAAATTCGAATTCTGATGGAGGATTCTTCTTTAATTGACCAGATGGGGGTTAAGGCTCGACAGATAGTTGAACACAAATTCAATGCTCAAAAGCATTGCCACAGTCTGGGAGATATATTTCAGAAAATATCAATCTGAAATCAAGTATCTAACATTTTTTTCTAAATTGATTTGTAGTTTCATAAATAGAAAGGTAAATAATTAATGATGGATAACTTTGCTTTGATTATTGGGGCTATGAAGTGTGGCACTACTAGCCTTTTTTCTTACCTATCACAGCACCCCATGATCTCGGCTTGCAGAAGGAAAGAAGCCTTTTATTTCTCAGATGATGACAAATTTTCCAGGGGTTTTGAGTGGTACCAAGATCTGTGGGATTGGGATTCAAATGTGCACAAAATTGCACTTGAAGCGTCTGTCGATTACACAAGAATTCCGTATTTCCCCAATGTTGCTGAGAGAATATCGGCACTTGAAGGGCAAGCAAATTTTAAGTTTATCTATCTAATGAGGAACCCGCTTGATCGGATAGAGTCCCATTACACCCATGGGCGGGCGGCTGGTTGGGCGGTAACTAATCAACCTCTGTCCGAGGAAATAGGGAGTGAATTGTTGGCGCCGTCCCAATACGCCAGACAACTTGAAGAGTATTACAAACGATTTCCCCATGAGAACATTCTCCTCTTGAACTTTGAGGAGTTGAAATTAGAACCCCACGGTCTTCTCAAACGCGTGTGTGAATTTTTAGACATTGATCAGGATTTTGAGTTTCAGGGCCTAGACCAAGTCCATAACGCCAATCGCCAGAGGATAGCAGACGAAAGACTGTGGCGTTCCCTTAGGCAAATTAAGCAATTACGGTTGCTGGCGAATCGGCTATCAAGTCAGCAAAAAAAGGCAATTTATGGTCTTTTTGGACGTAAGTTAAAAGGTAATACTAAACTCACTCCAGAGCAACGAGGCTTTATCTTACAGGAATTAAAGGAAGACTTGCGCAGACTCAAGGTTGAATATGGTTTTGATGTAGGCAGCTGGGGGATCGAGGTCTAACGTAAGTCCTTCGATATTCGATGTATTTTAGGATTATTAATTCCATTATGAATACGACCCTGAATAATATGTTTTCAACCATACAAACAAAGTTTTATAAGCCAAGAAGCTCCCTGAAATATTATCTATATGAATTGTTTAAGCGTGAAGATTTTTTTGATTCTATAGAAAGATATTGCATGTTTGTAGGGTCTCAACGGAGTGGACACAGCTTAGTGGGCTCATTATTAGACGCCCATCCCAATATGGTCGTAGCCCATGAGATTAATGCCCTCCGCTGCCTGCAAAATGGATTTGGCAAGAGAAAACTTTACCATTGCATTCTCCAAAATTCTCGACGAAAAGCTGCTGGAAATCGTGAAGTGACGGGTTATTCCTATGCTGTCCCCAATCAGTGGCAAGGAAAATTCAAAACAATAAAAGTTATCGGCGATAAAAAGGGGGGGGGATCCAGTCTAATGATCCGTAAAAACCCAGAAATCCTCCAGACCTTACAGGATAAGATTGATGTGCCGATTAAGTTTATCAATGTGACGAGAAACCCTTATGACAATATCAGCACGATTGCTTCCAGAAAAGGGACTGACTTAGAATATGGGATCAATTTGTATTTTAAGAACTGTGAATCTGTAAAAACCTTAAAGATGAAAGTCAATGACACCGACATCCATGATGTTCGCCATGAGTCGTTAATTACTAATCCTCAAAAAATTCTGAAAGAGCTCTGTGAATTTCTAGGACTCGAGGCCCCTGAAGATTATCTAGAAGATTGCGCCGGTATCTTATTCAAATCCCCGAAAAAGACTCGCTTAAAGGCGCCTTGGAATCAGGAGTTAATTGAGTTGGTGGCGAATAAGATTAGCCAATTTGAATTTCTCAATGGATATTCCTATGAAGGCGAGTAGTCTTGTTTAGATGATAGTAGTGGGACGATGTTGCTAAGTGAACTATCCGGCCTTCTTCATCTTTAGGAACACCACAAGTGAGTGAAAAGAGAAGTTTCACCCCCAAAATGCGCCTCCTGTAGAAGGCGCATTTTGAATATGAGCTTCTGTTACCCTGAGTGTCATACATCTGGCGACTTGTTCTGGGACATGGTGAAACCAGCTAAAAGCCTTAATATCTGTCAGAGTTCACCAAAAAATTGTCGAAATTTCTAATTCTTAACTTCCGTATCGGAGCCTTATGAGAAAGCACTGGGAGAAAGCACTGGGGAAAGCATTGGATGATAAATGTTTTTTTACAGGAAATTATCTCTGGCCTAGATTTTTGAACAGAAATTCACCTCCGCCTTAATCCCTTATCCTGTCAATATTTCCGCAAGATTGTATTAAAATTTACGATTTCTTGTTTGGAGTCCCTGAAAGCTTCCCACTATAAAGTCTTCAAGCAGTTATGATAAGGCTCGGTAAATACCGTAGCATGACTTGGATTTGTCACTATTTTTGTGTTTTCATTAGATAAAAATAAGACCTTTGTACATCAGACTTACTGAAGTAGGGGGCAGGCTAAAGCCATTTGTATACATTTTGCTGGTTTAGCAGCGTTCAAACATAGTCGCTAACCAGCCCCTTGAATGGGCGTCAAGCTGAGTTATACAGCGTCTACAACACAGCGTCTACAACAAGTTGGACTCGGGTGATCTTTTAGTCGAACAGTTCTTACTGGATATACAAGAACACGATGGGTAGTTCACCCCCTTTAGAACCCTCAATACAGAGCAGGCCCAGTGATGTTAAGCCTGCGCCCAAGCGCAATAATCAACCCTCCTCGTTAATGCAACTTGACTCTGGCAATTTCAAAACAGTTTTCACATCCCCTGGTGATATTTTCATAGAAGCTGAGAACTACACAGCTTCAACCGCCGCCAATGGTCAAAAGTGGCGGCGAATTAATGACAAGGCGGCCTCCGGTGGAACCGCTGTGCAAGCGGGTTCAGACAAAGGCGTGGTTTATCCGAAACAAGATTTAGCCAATAGCCCGAGACTGGATTACACAGTCAACTTTGACAAAGCGGGCGTCTACTATGTTTGGGCCCGAGGCAAGGGCGTGGGTAATCTTAAAGACAGCGACTCCGTCTTTTTTGGGCTTGATGGGAAAGTTATCGACAACTCCCGAGGGCTAAAAAACTTTGGGTTACCCTACAGCTGGACAAACGATAGCGTCGGTCAATCTCCTGTGGCGGTGATCAAGGTGACTCAACCAGGAGAGCACACCCTGAATCTTTGGACGCGGGAAGACGGCTTTGTGCTTGACTCTCTTTTACTGACCCAAGATGCAAACCGATGGCCTAGCGACACCCAAGCGGTGCAAGCGGATCGATTCATTGATTCAATCGGTGTCGCGGTTCACTTAAGTTACTATGACACGTCCTATGGTGACTTTAATCGAGTTAAAAACGCACTCGACTTTCTGGGGGTGCGGCACATTCGAGATGATCTCAAACCGGGGAAGAAATATCTTGATCGGGTAAATGCGCTGAATCAGCAGGGGATTAAGTTAACGGCTATTGTTCCCTCCCAGCCCACATCAGTTGAAGATGTTCTCACCCGAGTGAAAGCTGCAGGTGATGCAGTAGAGGCGATAGAAGGTCCCAACGAAACGGACATCTTCAATTTCAGTTATAACGGCCAGCAATCCATCCAAGGAACCCGGGCCTTTATGCATGACTTCTATAATGCCCTCCAGACGGATCCGTTATTGGGAGACAATGGTCGGGATATTCCGCTGATTCAAACCAGTGTTGGCCATGAACATCAAAAAAATGCAGCAGGTTTAACTTACGCTGAGCTGCTAGGTGACTTATCGGCTTATGCTGATTATGGCAACAGTCACAACTACTTTAAATTCGGCGCTCCTCCTAGCAAAGAGATTAATTCGATTCACATCGCCGATGATGCGGCTTTGGTTACTCCGGGGAAGCCGCTAATTTCGACCGAAGGCGGATATCATACGGCTACTGCGGTTAACAATGTAACAGAGGGACTGCCGGATGATATTCATGGTCGCTATATGACCCGTTATCTATTAGAACAGTTCACCGCTGGCTATGAACGGAGTTTTGTCTACGAACTGCTGGATTTAAAGCCTGATCCAGAAAATGATGACGCCAAGTTTAATTGGGGACTGTTTGAAACTGATGGAACCCCTAAGCTTGCGGCTAAGGGGATTGCCAATCTGATCGATTTGTTGGCGGATCCGGGTGACGCATTTACGCCGGACTCACTTAATTATTCGCTGCAGGGTATGCCGGAAGCGGGTAATTCTTTGTTCCTGCAGAAACGAGATGGAAGTTTCTTGCTGGTGTTATGGAATGACGCTGACAATTGGGATGAAAAAGCAAACAAGCCCATCTATTACGATGATGTTCCCGTGAAATTGGCGTTACAACAACCAATCGGGAGAATTAGGACCTACCGCCCTTTAACAAATGGGGTCACTCCCCTGAAGACTTATCGCAATATTGATCAAGTCACCCTTCAGGTGCCTGACCATCCGTTAGTGATCGAGTTGACGCCTGAGAAACTTCTCACTCCTCCGACATCGCCTAATCCAACCCCTAATCCTAATGAAAATTTCTTGATCCAGGGAACTTCAAAGGATGACATCCTGAATGGCTCAGAACGCAATGAAACCATTGAAGGGTTTGGCGGGGACGACGTTATCAAGGCTCATCAAGGGGACGACAAGCTCTATGGTGAAATTGGTCGTGATACTCTCTATGGCGGCGCCGGTCGCGATCAACTTTTTGGCGATGATGGTCGCGATGAACTCTTTGGCGGCGCTAATAATGATGAATTGCACGGGGGTAAGGGCCATGACCAGCTAAACGGCAACAAAGGGAATGATTCACTGTTTGGCGAAAATGGCAATGATCGACTTGATGGCGGAAATGGCGCCGATACTCTGGTTGGCGTGAGACCGAAAGATATTCAAGCGGGTCTACGTGAGCGCGATACTCTATTGGGGGGAGATGGATCAGATACCTTTGTACTCGGCGATTCATCGCAGGTTTTCTACGATGATCATAAGAACAACACTGCGGGTTTACATGACTATGCGATAGTTAAAGACTTTTTCTCAAGCCAAGGAGACAAGATCCAATTATCTGGTAAAGCGAAAGATTATCGCTTAGGCCAAGTTGCGAATGTCAAGGGAACTGGGATCTTTCTCAAGACCCCAGGGCAGGATGAGTTAATTGGGGTAGTCCAAGGGGACAAGAATTTATCCCTTAACAGTACAGATTTTCATTTCGTCTAGCTAATTTCCATCTAAAAAACGATTCGAAAAAGCCTGATAATTTGTTCGTAGAGACGTTGCATGCAACGTCTCTACGTTTTGTTATATCTGCAGAAATTATTTGCAAAATTGCGACAATGCTGATGAATCATTCGGCAATGAAATGAAATTGGGCGGCGGCTCCTCAAGAATTTGAAACCTGATTGAAGTTTCAGTTTCACGAAGACGCCCTAGAGAATATCCGGTTCATCCTGACTAGGTGAGGAAATATTAAGTGTAGATTTATCAAATAAGGGACATTCTCTGAATATTCTACTCACGGTTCATTATGAGTTTAATCCCAATGCAGGCGCTGCGGGGGTGATCTGGAACCTTGGCCAAGAGTATCAAAAGCTAGGCCATCAGGTGCAGTATTACTCGTTTGACGACCTCCCTAAATGGCTGCCTGGGTTGGCTAAGACAGTTTTGTTTCCAGAATTTGTCGCTCACCATATCTGGAGTCTGTCTAACAAACACGCCGTGGACGTGGTCGATGCGTCTACTGGAGATACTTGGGCATGGGCGAGAATACTCCAGCGTTTTGGCGAACGTCGGCCTGTTTTAGTGGCGCGCGACCATGGTCTCCGACATATTGAACACCTTGAATTTTTGGAGGATGTCAAATGCGGAAACCGTTCTCTGAGTTGGAAGTACCCGCTTTATCGCGGCAGCTTCAAACTTTGGGAGGAAGCCAACTCCCTCCGGACTGCTGATTTGGTCTTGTTGCTGAGTCATCGTGCTGCAGACTATGCAGTTGATAGCCTTGGGGTTCGCTCTGAACAAATGCGGATGATCGCCAATGGAATCCCAGAGGCCTTTTTGAATTTGCCCTTTGAGCCTACGCCAATCGCAGATGATGAGACGATTCGCATTGCTCAAGTGAGTACATATATTCCCCGCAAGGGTGTGCGCTATGGCTCACCCGCATTGAATAGAATTCTGGTTCGATATCCGCAGGCGCAAGTCAGTTTTTTGGGAACAGAGTGCCGAGAATGTCCTGATCCCAATGCGATTTATGCTGACTTTGATCCTGGCGTGCGCGATCGCGTCACAGTTATACCGCGCTACAAGCATGAAACCCTGCCGACCCTTCTAAAAGGGCATCAGATTAAAATTTTGCCCAGCACATCAGAAGGGTTTGGCATGGCCCTAGTTGAGGCGATGGCCTGTGGGCTGGCTCCCGTCACAACCGCGACGCCAGGGCCAATGACGATTGTCCGAGATGGGCAGGATGCGATCGTCGTCCCTCCCCGTGATAGTGAGGCGATTGAAAAGGCGGTAGAGCGGCTGATTTGCGATCGCGCCTATCTCGATCAACTGCGCCACAATGCTTACGCCACTGCCCAAAAGTATAGTTGGACCCGCATTGCTCACAATACCCTGGCCTTTTATGAAGACGCACTCCAGCGAAAGAAGCAAAATCGTCAACCTCACAGTCATACCGCATGAGGGGGAACCGTGGTACTGCTAACGCTTGGCCAACTGAAAAAAGATTTCCAACAAACGAAACCTGCTTGGAATGCAATATTGGGATTCTCCATTTTTCTGGCGTTATGTTTCCTGGTTGGCGCTGGCCGCATCCTGGTTCCCCTCTTTCCCCTTGGAGCGATCGCTGTCGGTGTATATCTGTATCGCCGATATCCCGTTTTCTATGTGGGGTTTACCTGGTGGTTATGGTTTCTCGGCCCCCTTATCCGCCGCTTAATTGATTATCAAAGCGGCCATTACACCTATGGGCCCTGGATTCTAACACCCAAGCTGGTGACTTTAATCTGCGCCGCCACTTTTGTGAGATATCTTCCCAGATGCCTTAACCAGCATGGGTTACCCTTTATCCTATGCATTGTAAGCGTGTGTTATGGCTTTGCCATTGGGGCAATTCAAAACCCACTAAACGTAGCTGTGCTTGACTTTTTTGGATGGATAGGTCCGATCTTTTTCAGTTTCCATTTATATGTTCATTGGCGAGAGTACCCCAACTATCGCCAGAGCATCCAGCAAACTTTCCTCTGGGGCGTGCTGGTGATGGGGGGCTATGGAGTTTGGCAATATTTGACAGCGCCTGCGTGGGATAAATTCTGGCTAACCACTGAAGTTCATACTACCTATGGAGTGGCTGAACCCCTCGGGATTCGAGTGTGGAGCACAATGATGATTCCGCAGACATTCGGTGCAGTTATGATCGCAGGTTTACTGCTATTATTCGTTCACAAGGGTGTTTTGCGTTTCTTGGCTGCTGCATTCGGCTACCTCTCCTTCCTGTTAACCATTGCGCGTGCTGCCTGGTTAGGCTGGTTTGTAACCCTGTTGATTTTCTTACCCTCCATCAAACTAAGGCTTCAGGTGCGCCTAGTCGTTAGTATTTTGGCTGTAGTCATGTTGGTGTTGCCCTTAGCGACTGTGGAACCCTTTTCTTCCGTGATTGGCGATCGATTTCAATCTTTTTCTGATCCAACAGAAGATGTTAGCTACCAAGCCAGATTGGGGGGGCTATCTGAACTGATCGGAGCCGCTCTGGTTGAATTTCTGGGGCGAGGATTGGGAACTCAGTTGCCTCCTACGGCAAGTCGTATTGGTCCCTATGATAACGGACTGCTGCTGATAATTTTTTCTCTGGGCTGGTTTGCCGCCATTGCTTATTTGACTGGAATAGGTCTGCTTTTCACCAGATTGTTACAGGGCTCCAATGAACGCTCCGATGCCTTTGCCAGTGCTGCTCGCGCCATTGCTCTAGGCAGTTTTCTAGTGCAGCTCGGGTTCAATCCTGTGACGATGAACTCCTTCGCCATGGTTGTTTGGGGGTTTCTTGGCATTGGTATGGCGGCTAATAATTACGCCTTTTATCAACGAACCGCCAGTCTCAAAAGAGTTTGAGGCAATGCATTTGGTTTCAGGGCAGAAAAACCATGCCTCCAGGAAATGTTTAAGTCGATGCGCAAACTCATTTTATGAAAACACTACAGATAGGTATGGGTTGGTTCCCAGAACAGGCGGGGGGACTTAATCGTGTTTTTTATGACTGCATCCGCCACCTGCCAGAGGCAGGCGTGGAGATACAGGGACTCGTTGCGGGCTCAAGCAATGTCGCATCCGATTCCCGTAGTCAGGTACAAGCTTTCGCTCCCACTCAGTCTCCTCTCTGGCAACGATGGCGAGGCGTGCAGCAGTCTGTTCGCCAGCTACTGGCTGAGGAGAATTACCCTTTAATTGTTTCTCACTTCGCTGTGTATACCCTGCCGATACTGGATCGGTTGATCCAGCGACCAATGGTGATGCATTTTCATGGGCCCTGGGCTCTAGAAAGCAGCGTGGCGGGCAACAAAAACATCACCACTCGGCTAAAAAAATTACTGGAGCAGGCAGTCTATCAGCGAGCAACTGACTTTATTGTCCTTTCTAAAGCCTTCCGCGATATTCTGCACCAAGAGTATGGAGCGCCGTTCGAGCGTATCCACATAGTACCCGGAGGGGTAGACACTGAGAGGTTTGAAACTATCCTATCTCGCACTGAGGCAAGGGCAATATTAGATTGGCCTCAAGACCGACCTATTATCTTTGCCGTGCGACGTTTGGCTCGACGTATGGGGCTGGAGAATTTGATCTCAGCCGTTGAGAAAGTGCGAACGCATCACCCAGAAGTTTTGTTACTGATTGCTGGCAAAGGCTCACTGAGGTCAACTCTGCAAGCGCAAATTGATGAATTAGGACTGGGTGATCATGTCCGCTTATTAGGATATATCCCCGATCAAAATCTGGTGCAGGCGTACAGAGCTGCAAATTTTTCGGTTGTGCCTACCGTTGCTTTGGAAGGATTTGGCCTGATTGTCATCGAGTCCCTCGCTGCTGGCACCCCCGTTCTAGGTACGCCCATAGGGGGTATTCCTGAAATTCTGCGGCCCTTCTCTAAAGACCTCGTATTTGAGGGGGTTTCTACTGAGCAGCTTGCTCAGGGCATTGAGGAGGTTCTATCTGGTCATCGTCAACTGCCCAGCAGCCAAGCCTGTAAAGCTTATGTTCAGGAACATTACGCTTGGCCAGTAATCGCACAGCAAATCAAAACCGTCTACCAAACAGCATTAGATGGAAAAATACGGTGAATACCTAATCTAAACTTGAATGAATAACTATCTCAAGTTCTGGAAAAAGTGCTATTCATTGTATATCTTGACACTGATTTGCACTGTGCTGTTTGCTTGCGCCACTTCCTTAACATCGCCAGGATAAACGCAAGCAGAGGAAGCTAGAAGTACAAACGCCTTCATTGATTCTATTGGGGTTGTGGTGCATCTTAACTATCGAGATACAGACTATCGACACTATAGCGACATCATTAAGCCTCGGCTAACAGAACTAGGAATTCACCACATACGCGATCGGGTAACGCCCAAAGATATAGAGACGCAGCAAAAGTTTAAGGACCTAGCCAGGCTGAACATCAAATCAACTCTGATTATCGATCCACGCGGCCGCCTGACGCCTGCTAAGGCAGTAGACATCGCCAAGGTAATGGCTGACTTAGTTGAAGCAATAGAGGGGCCTAACAAATGGGATATTCACCCAGAGTTCACCTATCAAGGGCAAACCTTTCCCCATGGAGTGCGTGAATTTCAAGCCGAATTATACACCTCCATTAATGGGAGAACCCAGTCATAACCTGAATGATCCATGGATTCCTGCGGTTCATATTATGTGCGGCTCCCAACGCGCTATTACAACCGAGTGCGGTTATCACAATGCGATTTTTGGAAATTATAGCGGCGTATCTGAAGGAAGTTCTAGGAAGTATTTACCTCGATTATTTCTAGAATATTTCAATCGGGATGTTGAGCGCACATACAGCTACGAACTCATTGATATTAAGCCAAATCCAGATAACGATCAGGCGAAATTCCACTTTGGGTTATTGCGCAACGATGGTTCTCCTAAAACCGCCTTCATTGCGCTAAGAAATCTAATTATGCTTTTGAGGGATCCTAACGCTGTAGCCAGTGTTGCATCGCCATTGGGCTCATTAGACTATGGGTTCAGCGGTGACGCCACATCATATACATCATACCCTGCTGCAAAAACAGGATGGAACATCCTATCTTATTCTCTGGCAAGTTCGCAGTTTTAATTCTAGAAAGAAAACAGACATTACTGTTCCAGAACGTGAGGTAACTCTAATCCTAAATACTTCAATCAAACAAGCAGTGACTTACCAACCAATCCATTCTGTCGCTCCTATTAATCGATATGTCAATCCCAAGCGCCTCAAGCTTAAGATACCTGATCATCCCCTACTGATTGAATTAGCACCAACTTAAATCGATGGCGATAAATGCTTATTTCAGGCTATTTTTAAGAGACGTAAAATATAGCGGTTCCCAGTTGGATGAGGTAAAATCAATATAGAAGGAAAATCGCTCATTTGTTGCGTAAAATGAGCGATTTGTTGCGTGAAATGAGTGATTTTGCGACCAAACCCCATGGTGGTGGGCCAAAACCTAAACTAAATGTTCTTAGGTACATATCTGTCATAGACAGATTTCCTATAAGTTTGTAATTGTAGTACTGCATTCAAGTCAGGGTATCCTAACTCTATCATTGCAACGGATGTGGCGGTCTGTTCATCCTTGCTGCGTTTGGACATAATCAACCACGCTTTTGAACGCAAGGATGTAATGCCACAATTTTCGTTATTGAGTTTAATTTTTGGCGTTGTCTTGAGATAAATTTTATCTAGATTGTCCGCTTAGATGCATTTGGATGTGAGTGCTATTTCATAGGGTGAATTTACTACTTATGTCCGCTTCCTACTTCTATAAGGCTAAGCATGATGAAACAAATTTCCAAACGTTTCAAGCAAGTCATTAACTATAGCCGACGTCATGTTGAAGACTTGCCCATACTTCGAAAAGGTATCGATCGAATGTATCAGAAGCGGCTCATGAATCATTTTGAGTATTTACCAACGCTGGATGCTAAGGATTTGGATTTAGTAAGTCATCTCCGTGAGGAGGGAGTTTTTATTACTTCTCTCGACGCATTTGATGTATCATTAGCATCTATTTTCCTGACCCAAGCTGCCAAACTAAAACAATCATTAATTTTGCCAACTAACTTAGAAAAATGTAGTCAACCCTACATGCTGGCGACGCCTTCCCAAGTCGTTCAATATCCTGAAATATTTCTCTTGGGGCTAAATGAAAGATTGCTGAAAATTGCTGAGAATTATTTAGGGCTACCGATCGCCTATCACGGAATGTATTTTCATCGAGACTTTACTAATACCTTGCCAAAGAAGTCAAAGCTATGGCATCTCGATATGGAAGACTATCGCAGCTTCAAAGTTATCATCTATCTGAATGATATTTCCAATGATACTTATGGTCCGCTACAGTATATTCCAAAGGAAATTACTGCATCGGTTGTCAAGAAAACCGGATATAGATACGGCTATATTAATGATTCTTTGATGAGTAAAAGTTTATCTGAGAAGGAATGGAAGTCATGCTTAGGGCCTTCTGGAACCATGATATTTATGGATACAGCAACCCTATTTCATCGTGGCAAAGTTCCCTCGGCCACAGACCGCTTTGCTGTATTCTTTGACTACACAACACGATATCCAAAACGACCCTACTATTGTAAGTCTTCGCTGCCAGACAGCACTTTAAAAACGATGGCAGAGCAAGTTTCGAATTTTCAAAAGAACTGTCTCTTGTGGCGTCATGCTAATAGAATGTAAGTGCCAGGTGCAAGATATTAAGCATGTCGAAGCCAAATTTTGATTAAACAAATTTTTTCAAATCCGATCGCGGCATAACAATCTCAATGCTCACCGACCGCCAAGGGGTTATCAGTTAGAGTTTGAGATGATCTGCAGTGGGAGATCGGGAAAGTTAAGTCTGTTTGGAGTTGTTGGCAAAGGTGACATTCCGATCAGAGCCGTTGGGGGTTAGAATACGAATGCCTTCAAAGTTAGGGGTTAGAATGTAACTGCCTTCAAAAGCGAATACAAATTACTTGTGCAGGATGCTGAACAGCCGAAAATAGTGATATTAGAGAGGGTGTTTTAATAGTCTTCTGGATGGTCTTTGGCTACCTGAGCCGCGCAGAAAACACTACGGCAGAATTAGGAATTTGAAGCCCTTCCGAAATTGGCGTAGGTGGCCTATGGCACGCAAGTCGGACCTTTAAAGCATCCTCTAAAACGATAAGTGTCTCTGCTCAGAAAAAGCTAGATGACTCTCAGATGGAAATCTGAGCCTATTGGTAGCCCTAAAGATGTATGGATGAGGTTGTTGAAATCTAACGGAGGGGTGATGAGGCAACAGGTTGAGATGGTGTATTAGTGAAGCAATGCTATCCATAATACCCCATGACATCTATCCTCCCGAATTGCCCAAATTGCTGCTCCTCCCATTTCGTCAAGAATGGTAGGAGTCACAACGATAAACAAAAACACAGGTGCAATGACTGTGGCCGTCAGTTTGTTAAAGACCCTCAGAACAAAATTATCAGCGCTGCGACTAAACGCCTGATTGACAAGCTTTTGCTAAAAAAATTGCCTCTAGCGGGCATAGCCCCTGTCTACCGCCAGTGGGCCGTTTGCTACAACGACTTTGGGAAGCTTACGAAACAGTCTTGCCTTGTAAACGACATCATCCGGTGGGCAAAGAAAGTGGGCGAACCAATCAGATTGAGCAGCTCAACTGCACTTTACCACAGCGAGTATCAAGGCTGGTGCGCAAAACATTATCGTTTTCTAAGAAGATAGAAAATCACATTGGAGCGACCTGGCGCTTCATACATCATTACAATGCATCCTTATCTGTCTAGGACTACCCAAAATTAAATATAATCCCTAAGAGACATAATTCAGATAATTTTTGAAAATAAATCAACCAATTTAAAATAAGTAAATAGCAGTGAAATTCATAAATTGGATATTCGGAATCAAAAGATTTAAGCGGCTTTTTTCTGTAATAAACTCTGCATATCTATTAACAATATCCTGCGCATGTGATCTTCCTAAGTCGCTCACGCCTCTTCCAACTTCGGAGCCGCTCACGCCTCTTCAAACTTCAGATCGGCTAAATACCTCAGATCAGCTAAATTTCTCAGATCGGCTAAATACCTTTGAATCCCGTGCTGAAAAACTTCTGGCGGAATTTTCTACGACGAATGTTGATACTCGCGATGAACAATATTCAAAATATGCCTTCTGGTACGCCCAGGCTTTGTTTCACCGTGGTGAAGAAGATCTAGCTAGGGGTGTAGTTGACCTTGCCCATGAGAGAATTTTTGAAGACTATAGCTTTTATTACTGGGGTCTGATCGACTCCTATTTTAGATGGCAAGCATTATATAGCGAAGCACAGAAGGCGAAAGCAAAACAACGTCTCCTCGAAGCTGAAGTTTACGATAGCGGCAAAACGGAAAACCATAAAATTATGTTGGCGGCCGCGCGTTTTCTAGCTTCTGAAGAATGGCCGGATGAAGAATTTGCAGGAAACTACAGTCCTGATGATCCCGCGGGCAGGTCCAAGATCCTCAAAATGATGTCTGACTTCGTAATCCAAGGCATGGTGGAACATGATTCGCCCGTCTATCACGCGATGTATCTCGGAGCATTTCGAACACTGGCAGACTTTGCTAAAGATGAGGAAATAAAATACAAAGCTCAAATTATTTTTGAATGGCTCTTAATCAACCCAAGCGGTGAATGGCTCGATGGTCACTGGGCTGCTTCCAGCCTACGAAAATTTCCTCTGGTTCATCGGCAGAACGAATATGGCGCTGGACAGTACGTTTTATGGCTGTTTTTAGGTGGAAAAGACCCCGCCTCTTTCTCTGTTGAAGCAGCCTATTCGGTCCAACACGCCGTAGCCTCCTACCGGGTTCCAGAAATGATACAAGATATTGCTCAACAGCGCCAAAGCCCTTATATTCATAGGGCCTATGATCGATGGGAAGGCAATGACGATCAGTTCTTTAAAACCACCTATATGGCGCCAGAGGGCGCTATTTATAGTCAGTTTGAAGAGCAAGGCGACAAATTAGGTTGGTCAGCTCAAGGGCATCGCTGGGGTATTGTTTGGACTGAGTCAGACCAAGATAGTATCTTTTGGGTCACTCATCCCAAAAAAAGAAGAGGAATCACCGATTACGAACAAGTCCTACAACACAATAAAACAATTATCGGTGTTTATAATATTCCGGCTGATAATGCGCATAAATACGTCATCGGCAGAACACCCCAAGGGTTTATTGATTATATAGACCACTCGGAACAAGGAGCGATTTATCTGGACTACGGGACAGTGATGATTGGGCTCTCGCTCTTTACTATTGCTTCCAATGGTGAAAGGATTGGTTTCGATTGGTCAAGCCAAGACACCAAATTCCAAGGGCCTCGTTTTATTCCTCAAGGTAAATTAAAAATAGGGCTAGTTGCAGTTGCAGCTTTTCGAGGAGAATTCGCTAATTTGACCGATTTTTCAAACGCCTTGAACTTTACGGACCATATCGACGATAGCCAAATTCTTGATCGGTATCCGAGAATCAAATACATTGATCTGGACGGAAATATACTGGATATTCGCTTCGATCGGCTCCTTAAAGTAAACCATCGAGATATAGACACCCAGTCTTGGCCCCTGATGGAGAATCCTTGGACGACATACCCGCAAGGCGGCAATCTAAAGCTGACGTTGGGATCAAGAGTGCGTGAGTACATCTTTGGACCAGAAGCGTGGCGTATCGAAACGCATGAGACCATTAGGTAAAATGACGTTATGCTTCTTAAAGTAGGGAATTTCGTCAGATGATACCGACGGCAAGATAATATAGGTTCGGATTGGATAGTATGCTTAGGACAAACCGGATTTGACGGCTCAGTTTATATTGAATCGTCGTGTGAAGTTTTCCCCACCGACAATGATTTTGACGGGAATCAACTTAAGCTGGGACATTCTAACGGAGCATGAATACTCTTCAAGAAGGGCAAATCCCTACAGGAGACAGGAGTCAGAATCTATTTCCTGACTGACTTATGTCTCCTGAAATTCTCTACTGGATTGTCCCGCTTTAAGTTGGAGCCGATTTTGACTTTGGAGCTGGATGCACATCCCCTTGAAATCGCTGACAAATTTAAAACTCACCGCGACTCAGAGGAGAAAAAAACGGGTTTTAAACTAGTCGAGATGTAGCTTTTTGAGTTAAACGAATGAGTTCAATCCGAATAGAAGCTTGTGATTTCCCCAAATACATTCTTTTTGTCGTTTGGATAGTTTTTGGGAAAGTGTTGTCAACTCATTCACAGAAAAGCGAGTATTACAATAGTTGGGACGCTTTGGCCGCCTAGAAGTATAGTCGAAAAATAGGGAAAATCTTTCGGAGGATACAGGAACCTTACCACGATGAAAAATGCTGGCGGTGTCAGCGAAAACCACTGTACCAGAAGCCCCGACACACGATTTCCATTGCGATTTAGGGATCACGTCTTCCATGGTTTTGTCATTAATATATTTATCAGTTTTATTGCCATAGTCATATTTAAGCGACTTGAAAGCTTTCGCCGTTAAAGACCTGGGAATATACTGAAATGCCCCACCTTCTTCACTAACATCATTTAAGTAAATAATGATTTTTAACATGCGGCGATCTTCTCTATCAAGATGCCACAATCTTGAATTCCTTTCGACTGAATTGGCCAAATCTCGACGAAAGTATAAGCCATGAAAAGCTACCGGAAGAGAGAGGTAATTTTCAATAATGTTGAGAAACTTTTCTTCTAGCCCCCAATTGAAAATTTCTGGATACTCCATTAGTTGTGAGGAACTAGCATGAATTGAAAATTGCTTCTCACTTTTTGGAGAAACTGCTAGCAATTTTGGCAAGAGATTCTGGCAAGCATTTGTGAGTAAAGGAGTAGAGGAAACTTCCAGATTTTCTAAAGAGGTAATATAAACACCTTCATGATAAAGAGTCTCGATGATTTCAGAGTCGACGGGAGAGAGCGTAGGTAAAGAAGTAGAATATCTCTTAACTGCTTTTCGGTAAGCAGCTTCAGAGAGAGATTGGAAATAATTCAAATCAAGAATTTCTTTGATTATTCTATCGCGCAAACGTTTGTAGGTTTGAATGAATTGATCTTGATATAAATAGGAAGCAGGCATGATTTACCCAAATGTACAATCAGCGGTCTCAGGGATGCACTAAATTGGGATCTAAGTTCCAAAGGAATCAATTAGTATTAACAATCAAAAAAGCCATGATAGAGTCCAACAAGCTTTTTTATATGCCCTATAAAAATTTATTTGCACTACAGTAATCTAGCAATGTTTCGATCCGTATTTTATGGACTCTTAAAGTAAGCTCTTGAATTTATAAAATAATTGAAACTTGAAGGAACATGGTGCATAGCCTTCCCTATCTATTTAATGATGGGTAACACTATAACTCCATAACTAATGTCTATATATCGATTGCATATTGGCAAAATTAATTGTGTAACAGGTTGCTAAAATTAACTGGATTTTGTCATGGATGTCTGTGCAAATTTCACGACACAGACACCCATGACAAAACAGAACTCAATAGTCTGGAAAGGATTGAGAACTCAGTGCTCAAATAGATACTGGAGCATGTGAGCCGCCAAGCGGCTTTATTTGTCGTCCACCAAACCTGACCCGCTAAGGACCGTATTCGGCGTCTAAAACGTTTAATGCCCCTTAAAACCTCGGCAAAGACAGGCTGAATAGCTGGAAGTCGAGCCCTGGTGTCAGTCCACTACACTTGTCTCAGAGGGGTTTTAGGGAGGCCCAGTCTGTGACTGAGCGCCAATGACTATTTTTGCAAAAGTGGAATGCTCCCTATGACAGCAGCGATTGTCTTGTATGTCAAGTAAAAAAGGGATATTTCAGCAGAAAGAAGCTCAAAAAGCAACAAGGAATACAGACAAGAAAAAAATTGCACCTGTCATAGTTATCTGCATACAGAACTAAATATTTCTGGCGCTTGAAAAGCATTGACAGAAGTAACTGAATATTAGGACTCCTTGCCTAAGACGTTGAGTTTCCCAGGCAACTTTTTCAAAGGCCGCTGAAACCCCTTCAAATCGTTGAATTTACCATTATTAGGAGGTTTTTCTAAATTCTACTATTCATGGAAAAATGACGGCATGCTCGTCCGTTCACTTTAGCTTAAAAGACTTATCTTCAAGCGTTTAAAAGACTTATTGTCCAGTTTTTTTAAGCCGGAGCTTGCCAAGTTTTGTTGTCACGAATCATCGCATTGAGAATGACCAGTAACTTCCGAGTACAGGCGATCAAAGCCACCTTCTTCAGTTTTCCCCGCTCCAGCAAACGTTGATAGAAGGCTTTAATCACTGGATTAAACCGAGTCGCCACCAATGTAGCAATGTACAATCCACATCGGACTGAAGCGCGTCCGCCGCTAATCATTCGCTTGCCCTTATTCTGGCCGCTATCGTGGTTGATTGGGGCCACGCCTACCAATCGAGCAATTTGTTTTTCCGTCAGCGTTCCTAATTCAGGCAATTCAGCCAAGCATAGCGCGGAAGTGACCGGACCGATCCCTTTAAAGGAGATCAAAATCTCTTGTTTCCGGCTCCAGTTTTCTTCGGCTTGAGTCAAAGTTTGAATCTCTGCATTGAGCGCCTCAATTCTCTCTTTAAGCTGTTTCAGATGGGCTTTGATGTCAGATTGGATCGATACTGGCGCACTACTGAGACGGTTTTTCTCGGCGACTTGCATCTCCACCAACTGCGCTCGCCGTCGAGTCAAATCGCTTAATTGTTGAGCATTCGCCTTGATTTTTGGCAGAGGTTGCGGTTGAATGGTTTGGGCAAACTGCGCTAGCACATAGGCGTCAAGTTTATCGGTTTTGGCTTTTCCTAAACTGATAGCGAGTCCTTTGACTTTGCGAGGATTAACCATCGCAACCGGGATATCTGCTTTTTGTAACGCAGAGACACTCATTCGCTCTAGTCCACCGGTTGATTCCAAAACCACCAGGCTAACCGCCAAGGGGTGCAATCGTTGAATCAACTCCATCATGCCTGTTTCTGTATTACTTACTGAAAAGGCAATCCCTTGGGGCAGACTATGTACATCCAGACTGGCTTTAGATACATCAATACCAACCCATGTTTTTTCTGAAGTCATCGTTTATTCTAGCTATTAGGTTTGTTTTGACCCTTTGAACACTCTTCCTTGCGAATGCGAGGTCAAGCCTCTAGCGATGGTTCGAGTTCTTTTCATTGGGCTAGGGCGTGGCGACCGGCGCTACCCTACGGTGTCTTGCACCTCGGTGGCTTCTGGTTATCCACGCTCTTTTTTACAATAAGGCACCCTGGCTACCGTGCGGTGTTAGTGCACCTAGGATGGGACGGGTTACCTTATCTCTGAAGATACAAGGATAGGGGACATGCCTACGTACATCCCAAGGAACTGGACTAGCTGACATATGATGCAAAATATCTTATCTACTCATCCACTGCCTGTTGCTGGGACTTTATTTTGAAGCAAATTCCGTAAAGGCGTTCTCGATGACTTGATATCAGTTCTGAAAATTCCCTATTGTCTGCAGGAATAAGTCGCGAGACTCGATAAATAAATACGAAAATAAATAATAAAATACCTACCTGAATAATCCAGGTTGCTAGTTTATGCTTTTCCTCAACTCCTTTCAGATGAAGGATCCAATGTGTAAGGCGTTTCCTTCATCAACTGACGTAGCAAATGGGCAATTTGTTGATTAGTCTTTGACAAGTGAAACCGCCCACTCATCTGTAAATGTTGCTGCGCTTGGCTCGCTGTCTCTATTGCCAGTTTGGGATTGCGCCGACACAGGGTGATGACGTCGGCGAGTTCCTTCACATCTCCAGGTTTGACCAACCAACCTGTTCTGCCTGACTCGACTAATTCAACGACTCCGCCAGCCGCCGCCGCAACCACAGGCCGATTGCAAAACATCGCTTCGATAATCACTCTTCCGAAAGGTTCGGGGGAAATCGACGTGTGGGCGATTAAATCACAACAGGCCATTAAAGAGGGAATATCTGACCGAAACCCTAAAAACTGAACGCGATTCTCCAATCCGAGGTCCGCTACCTGTTGGTGGAGCTGCTCGGCATACTCCTCTTCTCCAAAGAGGGGATCCCCCACTAAAATAGTCGTAACATCCTCAGGACAATGAGTCAGCGCTTCAATCAAAATATGCTGGCCTTTCCAGGGAGACAGACGGCTGAAATGGCCGACTACATATTGATTATGGATTCCTAACTGTTGCTTTAGATGACTTAGACTGGAGGGTTGGCTCTGATAATTTTCAGGGTCAAATCCGTTATAAACAACTGTCGTGATTTCTGGGCGACCGCCCGCTTCAATAAATGCTGACTGAGTTGCTTTCGAATTAGCAATCACTAGTGAGGCAAAGCGATTGGCTAACGTAACTGCGATCCAACAATTGGTTCGACTAAAGTGATCAGTGGAGAGGATATCGCGCAAATGGTATACCAAAGGGCGCCGACTTAAGAAGCTAGCTAATGCACCGACCACGAGCGCTTTTTGGGTATTTGCGTAGATGATGTCGTAGTCACGAGCTATCTTAGTCACCCTGGCGATCAAAGGAATCAAGGAGCCAAGGCGGCTGATACTCTGAATGAAATGACTGTCTCGAGAAATTTGGATGGGTTGGTTGGTTAAAACCTGAACCGGTATTTGAGCCTTCTCTAGGAACTCTCGAAATGGCCCATCGGCGAATATGCCCACCAAACAGTCATTTCGGTAGGGTTTTGCTACATCTGAAAGTGATAGTTCCGCCCCCCCCAGCTTACTACTTTGATCTAAAAAGAGAATTTTCATCAGGACTTCCTTTAGCAAAACACCCCTCCTCTAACAGGGAGAGAATGGGTGGGGGAAAAGGGGTAGGCTTTACATCTGTGGGTGTATCTAGCCCACCGCCCCTGAGGCAATTGTTTGAAACAGTTGACTATTGGTGTGCATAGTACGATTGTCACACACATTATTCAGTACTCGCTTGAGCCGTCTAAAGAAGATTTTCTCAGAAAAATTGCTGAGTGCATGCTTCCTAATTTGTTCATGATCCCAGGTCATATTTCTGGCTTCAAGCAGGACCCTTTTCAGGGATTCAGGGGTTTGCTCTTCAAAAAACATCCCTGTCATGCCATGGATTTGGGTTTCTAAGGCTCCCCCTGCGCCATAAGCAATCACCGGCGTGCCGCTCGCATTCGCCTCAATCGGAACCAATCCATAATCTTCCAAGGCGGCAACGATGACTGAGCGGGCTTTAGACATTAAGCAGCGCCGCTCTGCATCACTTACCCGACCTAAAAATGTAATGTTATCTGCAGCTTGAGACTCCAGCCACTTTCGCTCTGGACCATCGCCAATGATCACCAGGGGCCATCCCAACTCATTGAAGGCTTTGACCGTAATATCTACGTGCTTATAGCCGAGTAGTCGAGAGGCGACCAGGTAGAAGTCCTCTTTTTGGCTGGAAAACGAAAAATTCTTGCTGCGAATGGGATAATGAATGACCTTTGCCTGCCGATTGTAGGTTTTTCTGATGCGATCCGCGACTGCACTAGAGTTAGAAATATACATGTCAGGCTCTTGAGCATATCTTAGATCTTGCATCCTCATGAGAGCAAAGATTTGTTCAATCAGCGGGTAGAATTTTTTATAGTCTGAATATTCCTTTAAGTAAGTTTCAGTGTCCCAAAGAAACCTTGTCACATTATGACAGAGGCAAATGTGATAAGCGTCTGGTCGTTTCCGCACCGCCTTGGCAAAGCTGGTGGAGCTACTGATAATTAGATCGTAATTTTGAAGATCTAGTGTGCGAAAAGCTGTGTAATAAAGCGGCGCCAACAGCCTAAAATACTTCTTTGCTCCTGGCAGGTGTTGCAGCACTGTAGTCTTGACTACCCGCTCACCTAAGTCAATTGATTTTTCGGGGTCATACAAAGAGGTAAAAATATCAGCACTTGGAAAGTACTGACAAAGCAGCTCAAATACTCGCTCTGCTCCTCCTCCTTGGGTCAAATAGTCATGGACCAATGCTATTTTCATGAGAAAACTTGTAGATATGCTATGAAGATTTCGGACTTTTCTGGTTGTGGTTTCCCTGCTTTAAATTAGGTGTTGATTCCATAAAATCCAATTCAAGCCTCTTAAAGAAAAGACCCCCTGAAGATAGCTTAAGTGCCGCAAAATTCTGTCAATTTAATTTTTGATTTGCTCAATTAACCCTTCTAAAGGATAGAAGAGATACTTTGGGAAATTTATTGAGCGAAGTCAACATAAGTAGACTTGAGAGTTTTCTTTTGCGGAACTTGATCCTGATTTATTTGGTCTAGACTTATTCAGTCTAGAGCTGATTGATGACAAAAAAGAGGATAGATGTGGTTCCAAAAGTATGGAATCTTGATTGAACTTTACCTCCTTAATGTAAGACATAAGGGGTGACAAACTCGAAACAAATGGGTGAGAAGGTAAGGAAACCTACACAAAAACCTACTTTGTTGCAATCCAATCAGCATCGAGAACCAATGTTGAGTTCTTAACGCATACATCTGTCGCATACTCTAAGCTCTGAACTGAGTATCTACGTCAACAACTATGTTATGTATTAAAGCTAGCTCAGTTGGGTCGCTAGCTTATTTGTGAAGCGGGTTCTTTATATCACAGTTTAAGTGTAAAGAGGTGACAAACTTAGGGCAAAATTGTGTGACCCTATATTACCTTGTCTTTTTGTCAGCAACTCAAACGTAATTTAAGGACATGGTTGACTGACAATAGTCTAGAGCCCTCACCCCCAACCCCTCTCCCAGAGGGCGAGGGGAGCCGATCCACTCTCTTGTTCCCTCTCCCCTCGGGCTACCGTGTACACACAAGTCAAGGTTGAGCTAGTTTCCATCCCAAGAAGATAGACTCAAACTTACGGAGCCCATGCACAAGTGTGGGCATTCCAGGAGGCCGTTGAGA
>JAAUYH010251114.1_pt1 | contig 40169 bp, 35 predicted proteins | sample 7278061 | NCBI WGS metagenome assembly JAAUYH01 (sample SAMN14350203, study PRJNA611818) | marine sediment metagenome | isolation source: surface marine sediment (0.6m) | place: French Polynesia: Moorea | collected 2018-08
AAAGAGTAATAACCCAGACCAACCAACGAAAACAAAGCGATCGCGTTTTAACCAGTCATCGAGGACATCAAACCATCCTCTTTCTGGTGCGCGTCCGACTGCAATAGTCATAGAATCCAATCCTCTTGCTTAACTGAAATCAATGGCAAGATTTCTTAACGTTTGTGTTATCTAGTTTAGGTCATATTGTCCCATTTTCTTATATAGGGTGCGACCTAGAGAACGCCTATCAGTTTGACTGTATCGGCGACTTTAGTAAGCGATGTTTAGATCGAGTCCCTAACTTCAGGATTTGAGTCAGGGGATCATTAACATTTCTTAAACTAGCACAATTTTCGCCCTAACTTCGGGTAATTTCCTGGTTCGAGGGAAACTGCGCTTTTCGCTATCTTTAGACTATTATTAGCAAAAAATTTACAATTTGACACATCTTGTCTCATAATCTATCCAAGATTTTTTGGGTCATCTTCATGAGATTATACCTATCAATCCCATGATTTCGCTATTTCAAGGGGTTTGAGAGCCAGTCTCTGATGATTGTATAAAAAAAATCTTAAGAACTTGTTCATGTCAGAGCTAAAGTTCCCATAACACACTTCAGCCTAGTTTGGCTTTGACGATTTCCTGGACTTGCTTTCCGTCTGCTTTGCCTTTTAATTCTTTCATGGCTGGTCCCATCACTTTCCCCATGTCTTTCGGGGAGTTTGCTCCCACTGATGCAATAATTTGCTCAATAATGGCTTCAATTTCTTCTGTCGCCAGTTGACGGGGTAAATAAGTTTCAATAATGGCTAATTCTTGAGCTTCTTTATCGGCTAAATCATCTCTACCCCCTTGACGGTATTGTTCGATAGAATCTCGCCGTTGTTTAGCTTGTTGGGCTAATACTTCTAATTCTTGTTCTGGGGTTAATTCTGTTTGGCCTTTTGGTCGTACTTCGACTTCTTTTTCTAGGATAACTTTTTTGAGACTCCTAATGGTTTCTAAGCGAATTTTATCTTTTGCTTTCATTGCTTGTTTAATGTTTTCGGTTAGTTTTTCTTTTAGTCTTTGTTCGGTGGATTCAGTCATAATGTTTTTCCTTAAATAGTCTTCATCAAGTCTGACTTTTTGATAACAAAATATAGCACAGATTGATCATCTTAGAATACCATCTTTCAAGACAAGAATCAACATTTTTTGCTCTTGCCACTTTCAAATATCTTGCTCTCTTTTTTCATTGCTATTCATTATCTGTTTATGGAGATACTCTGGTTAAGAATTGGATGAAATATCTATCGATGGCGTAACTTCTAGTGCTTTTTTAGAATTATCGTGACTATCTTTAATCTCAGACTGAATAACAGAAGGTTGTAAAATTGTAATATGAAAATCTTTACGAGTTTTATGATTGAGGAATTTTTGTTGTAATTTTTCCCATTTTTGCCATTTATCATAACGATTATCTTGCAAAATTTTAGCAAATACCGGCATTTCACTGAGTATATGGTTGTCGAAAATCTGATCCAAAAACTCAACTAAAACAAAGCTATCTTGTATATCCCCTAAGATACTTTGGATGGCTTTAATATCTTTTAGATAAGTTTCATAAACCTCACCATAAAATTGCGTAAATAACTCCATATTATAACGGGTTCGTTTAGCTGCTTTTCGTAAATCGTGTAAAATAAATCCTGGTTCATTTAATAAAGATTCTACTGCATCCTTAGATAAAGTCTTAGGAAAATTGACAATTCCTTCTTCAAAATTAACTCCGACAACCCAGCCGGGATGTAACATCAATTGACTAACTTCTGGCAATAGAAGATCCGCTAATATGGTATGAATTGAAACTTGAGCAATATCATGATAACTTGGTTGTTTTAACCAATGATCAAAGGCTTGTTTTAAACTTAAGTAAGCTTCACTATTTAAAGTCTTTTTTACTTTTTTATAGGTTTTTTTTCTTTGTTTCACTAAACTAGATAAGGCTTGTTTTAAGTGTTTTTGTTCACTGGTTGGTAAATTAGGATAATATTGATTTTTAAGACTATCCTCTAAAACATCTAAATCTCGTAACTTTCCTAATACTTTGGCAATTTTACCGACTTTTTTTTCTTCGGCATTTTCGGGTAAATTCAAAGCAGCCGTAAATCCATGAATGGTACTTCTCAAACGTCGCATTCCCACACGCATTTGATGCAATTCTTCAGGATCTTTATCTTCCAACACCCCATTTTCATGAGATAAGAATTTATTGTAATGGGTAGCTACTGCTATATAAGCCCAATCTCCAAAGGTTTTGGGTTCGTGTCCTAAATCATATTTCATATCATTACCTCCAACTAAACATAAATATTAATGAGTAACTTATTTTGTATTTTTCTGGTTTTTAATTTCTAAGTGAATTGAAAATTGCTTAAGAAAAAGCAGCATGATTTTCTCAACTAACTTTTAATTAGATACCAATGGGGATAAGCTCTCTTCTAAGTTTATTTTAATGGATAGAACTGCTGATGTTATCAAAAGGTTAAGAAGTGTTAAATTGTATTTGTCTAATAGCAGTTTTCATATCAATAGACTAACGATGAACATAAAAATTCCCCTCCCACACTCCCCACACTCAACTTGAAATGTATTAATATTTTCGCTCTTTAGGCTCAAACATATCGATCACCACATCCATATACTGAATATCTAAACCAGCAGGAGAATAATAAGCTAAGGTATGCTTCAAAAAGTTGGGATCATCTCGTTTCGTATAATCTTCCCGTGAATGGGCCCCGCGACTTTCTTTACGGTTGAAAGCAGAGGTTAAAATCATCTCCCCTACTACCATAATATTGCGTAATTCCATCGCTTCAATTAACTCGGTATTCCAACAACTATCTTTATCATCCAGATAAATGTTGTCATATTGGGCTTTAAATTCTTGAATTTTGTCAATGCCTTCCTGCATTAATTCTTCAGTACGAAACACGCCACAATGTTCAGCCATCGAGTCTTGAAACTGTTGACGTAATGACCCAATACGGACGTTTCCTTCCTTATTTAACAACTCAGAAATACGCTGTTTTGCCTCATTCAAATAAATCTCAGCGTCCAACTCAGAAAACTTCCGATCTTGCACATAGTGAGCGATATTTTCTCCTGTAATTTTGCCATAAACCACACATTCTAATAAAGAATTACTGCCCAAACGATTGGCCCCGTGTACCGAAACACAAGCGCATTCTCCCGCAGCAAAAAACCCTTCTGCCAGGCGATCGCCGCTTAACCGGACTCTCCCCTGAGTATTAACGGGTATCCCTCCCATGCAATAATGGGCGGTGGGACGCACCGGCATGGGTTCATAAACCGCATCGACTCCCACTAAACGATGGGCCTCTTCCCAACAAAAAGGAACCCGACTCATAATCTTTTCTTCTCCCATATGGCGCAAGTCTAAATAGACAAAAGGGCCTCCTGGACTACCATCAGAATGTACCCCTCGTCCGGCACGTATTTCTAGGGTAATAGCCCGAGACGTAATGTCACGGGGGGCCAGTTCCATGCGTGAGGGGGCATAATCTTCCATAAACCGCCGTCCTTCGCTATTAATAAGGTAGGCCCCTTCTCCTCTGACGGCTTCAGAAATTAACACCCCCACAGGATATAACCCAGTGGGGTGAAACTGAACAAACTCCATATCTTCTAACGGGACACCAGCTAACGCTGACATGGCTAACCCGTCTCCGGTGGAAGCAAAATCATTAGAGGTGGTGTTAAAGACGCGTCCATAACCCCCTGTAGCGAACATTACCACCTTACTGTGGATAATTTCTAGGGTGCCATCTTCGATATGATACATGACAAGACCCTTGGCTTCTCCATCCTCAAGGATCAAGCGCATGACGTACCATTCATCGTAAATAGTGACTCCGTTGCGTCGAAGGTTATTAACCAACTCATGGAGGATAGCATGGCCCGTTTTATCGGCTGCGTAACAGGTACGGTTATGGGTATGGCCGCCAAAGGCCCGTTGAGCAATTTTCCCATTGTCTAAACGGGAGAATAACACCCCTAAATGTTCGAGATTGATGATCACGTCGGGGGCCTGTTGCGTTAATAACGCTACCGCATCTTGATCGGCTAAATAGTCCGATCCTTTAACCGTATCAAAGGCGTGAGACTCCCAACTGTCTTCTGAGTCAACATTTTTGAGACTGGCTGCGATCCCCCCTTGGGCCGCGACAGAATGGGAACGAATGGGATGGGTTTTGGCCACCACGGCCACGTCAATACTAGGGTTGAGGCGTTTAATTTCTAGGGCAGCGCGAGATCCCGCTAAACCACCGCCCACAATCACGACATCATGTTGTAACATCTTTTACTAGGTTAGAGCTTTCCTATGTTTGACTCTAACTTATTGAAAGACAAAGCACTTCAAAAAAATATTAAAACTTTATAAATCAATGAGGCAACCATTTTACTCCATCAACAAACTAAGAGAACTTAAAAGAGAACTGGGTTATGGTCTGTATGATCAGCTTAACACTGTTTTGTCGTGGTTTCGCCCTCAAACCATTATTAATGAATCTGAAATCCGATTAATTGGACTACAAAGAACAGGGAATCATGGCATTACTAATTGGATCATTAAACAATATGGTGACGTTAATATTGCTTATTTGAACGCTGTTAGACCTCAATATAATCCTTATCGTTTATATTACAATAATTTTCCGAATAATCGGTTTAAGAAAGACGCTTTTGGCCAATTTTCTAAGAAAGATTTATTATTTTATTCTTATGAAGATCGTAGGTTAGAGCGAATCATGGATCAAGATTTTGAAAAAAAACATGATTTGTATCTGGGAAAAAGTGCTAACCGTTATGATGTTTTGATTCTTCGAGATCCGTTTAATTTATTTGCTAGTCGCTTAAAAATGATGGATGATCAAGGAAAAAAGACAAGATTGATTGAAAAATCAAGTATTAATTTATGGATTAGCTATGCTAAAGAGTTTTTAGGAGAAACGGATTACTTAAACCAAAAAAAAGTTTTTATTAACTATAACCAATGGTTTTGTGATCAAGCCTATCGGAAAAATATTTCAAAACAGCTTGATCTTGAATTTTCTGACATAGGACTTGAAAAAGTTAAAGGCCAAGGAGGCGGAAGTTCCTTTGATAAACAAAATTTATCGGGTAAAGCAACTGAAATGAAAGTGCTGGAAAGATGGCAGAATTTTAAAGATGATCCTCGCTTTATTAAGATTTTTGAAAATGAACAACTTTGGCATTATTCAGACCAGATTTTTGGGAAAATTCCTGGAACAGAATGTTTAATGAATCACGTTTAGTTATAACTATCACCTAGGCAAACCTGATGAAGCAAGAATCTCACTCAGTTCTACTCGTGGGAGTGTCAATGGAAATCTTTGCTTGTTTGAGAAACATTAATATCCCATTGAGTTTCTGCTAGTACAAGTAAACTCAGTACCATGATCATTGCTGTCGCCAAAAATTGCCAACCTATGACATGAGGTAAAATGAAAATACCCAATAAATGGCCTGAACCTACTAACAGTAAAGCACGGGAATTTAACCCTAACCCAGTTATCATATATCCCAGACTGCATAACCCTAACCAAAGATGAGATAGGTTAGTGAGGATAAAACCCCACCCGAAAAAAATACTGCAGTCAGTCACAGTGACACCCCCAACCATTAAAATCACCCAAGTGTATAAAATCCAGTTGAGTTGTCGTTGTTTCACCCAAAAATGAGTTAAAATCATCATCGACAAGGTTCCAGCTACCGTTAAAATTGACCAAGCGATCGCTTGAGTCGTCCAACTAATGGGGGCAAATTGGGCTGTCACAAAGATAGCAGAGACAATTAATCCCCATATCAAGCAAACTTGGTCTAAACAGCTATAGAAACCAGAATATATCGTTTTTCCAGCGATTTTTAGATAAAGACTCACTAAAGATTGATACTCCTGACAATAGAGATCCTTCTGCTTTCGTCTTAAGATAGGTTTGGTTTGGTCTAATAAATTCATTGATAATGGACTGAGGCAAATATTAAATTCTCAATCTAGCGTATTTTTAATAAACTTTACAAGAATCTATCTTTTTTTTCAAGCTTATGATATGGGCTTGCTCCTAGGCTCATTTATTAAGAAAACCTTATAAAATTAGCTTTTTTATTTTTTTTATTGTATACGATGTAACGGAAATAGAAAGAGATTTTTGTTAATGTTTTTATAAAAAAAGTAACAAACAGTCCTCGGTTTGGAGATAAAAAGAAAAGGCTTTAATTAAGATAAAAAATAATCAAAAAATGTAATCATTTCGCAAAAAAATAACGAAATCTTAACCCCATTTTCTTAGCAGATATATCTATGATTAATTGAGGGAGTGTCAAAAAATTCCCCATGCGTAAAGAAATTCTGCAATATTTCCTATGGATAAACAACAACTGTGGCAACGTTATCAAGATTGGCTTTACTATCATGAAGGGTTAGGGGTTTACGTTGATATTAGCCGAATGCGCTTCGATGATGAATTGGTTAAACAACTGACCCCTAAATTTGACAAAGCCTTTGCGGATATGGAAGCCTTAGAAAGTGGGGCGATCGCTAACCCGGATGAAGGGCGGATGGTGGGACACTATTGGTTACGGGCCCCAGAATTAGCCCCCAATGAGGAAGCCAAAAAAGAAATTACAGAACCTTTGGCTAATATTGCCCAATTTGTCAAAAAAGTCCACCAGGGAACCATTAAACCCCCCACAGCAGAAAAATTTACGGACATCCTTTCGGTGGGTATTGGGGGATCAGCCTTAGGTCCACAATTTGTGGCCGAGGCGTTACCCTCTGATAATCCTCCCATGACCATCCATTTTATCGATAACACCGATCCGGCGGGGATCGATAGTACCCTGGATAAAATTGGCGATCGCCTTAAAAGTACCCTTGTTCTAATCACCACCAAGTCAGGGGGAACCCCGGAAACCCGTAACGGGATGTTAGAAGTCAAACACGCCTACGAAAGCAAGGGATTAGCGTTTGAACCCCACGCCGTCGCTGTTACCATGCCTGGGAGTAAGATGGATAAAATCGCCACCGACTGGTTGGCAAGATTCCCCATGCAAGACTGGGTGGGAGGCAGAACATCGGAACTATCTGCTGTGGGTTTGTTACCGGCTGCCTTACAAGGGATCAATATTGATGGAATGTTGATCGGGGCCAAAGAAATGGACGAAGCCACCAGGGTTAAGGATATCAAAACCAACCCGGCTGCTTTATTGGCCTTGGCTTGGTATTATTCGGGTAATGGAAAGGGAGAAAAAGATATGGTCGTTCTTCCTTATAAAGATAGTTTGCTGTTGTTTAGTCGTTATTTACAACAGTTAGTGATGGAATCTTTGGGGAAAGAAAAGGATCTCGATGGCAATACCGTTTACCAAGGAATTGCTGTTTATGGAAATAAAGGATCAACCGATCAACACGCCTACGTACAGCAATTAAGGGAGGGAGTTCCTAACTTTTTTGTCACCTTTATTGAAGTCTTAGAAGATGGCAGAGAGATACCTTTTGAAATTGAACCTGGGGTAACCTCTGGGGACTTTTTATCCGGGTTTTTACAAGGAACGAGACAAGCATTATTTGAGAATCATAGAGACTCTATTACCATTACCATTCCTCAAGTTAATCCTCGTACAGTGGGGGCTTTAATTGCCTTGTACGAAAGGGCGGTTAGTTTCTATGCTTCTTTAGTCAATATTAATGCTTATCATCAACCTGGCGTGGAAGCTGGAAAGAAAATGGCCGCCTCTATTTTAGACTTACAAACTAAAGTACAAACGGTGATTAAAGAAACCTCTGAAGCGTTAGATATGGCAACCTTAGCAGCAAAAGCCGATTCTCCTGATGAGGTCGAAGTTGTTTATAAAATTGTCCGTCATTTGGCAGCTAATGGGCGTGGTGTCTCATTAGAAGGGGATTTAACAGACCTAAAAACGTTGAAAGTTTCTGCTAGTTAATCTTGTGGGTGGGCATTGCCCACCTAGCCTATTATTTTAGTAAAAATCTTCCCTCCTGCTTCCTACTCCCTGCCTTCTGCCTCATCCAAAGGCTGTTAATATTGGACAGGAACTGGATCAAGACTACGCCATAAATACCAGGTGGCAACGGTACGATAGGGTTTCCATTGGTGTGATAGTTCTTTAATTTCTGCTTTAGTTAACGCTTTTTTACTGCCATAATGTTGTTGAATAGCATTAATTAAACCCAGATCAGCCATAGGGAAAATATCCTGACGATGCAGATGAAAAATTAAAAACATTTGTGCTGTCCACGGACCAATCCCTTTAATAGAAGTTAATTGATCCATAACTTGTTTATCATCCATGTTAGCCCAAGCTTGAGGGGTTAAAATATCGTTTTGAAAGGCTTGAGCAATATTGTTAATGTAGCTGATTTTTTGCCGAGATAAACCGCACTGACGCAATGATTCAGAATGGGTTTCTAGATAATTTTCAAGGGTAATTTTTCCTAATAAAGATTCTAATCTTTGGCCAATGGCATTGGCTGCAGTGACAGAGATTTGCTGCCCGATAATGGCTTTAACCAGAGTTAAGAAAGCATCATGATAATTAATCATGGTTTCTGAAGGATACAAAGCGATGAGAGCAGCTAAAACATGATCTTTTGACCTTAAATATTCCTTAGCTTCTTGCCAATAACTCGGACAACTCATAGCAGCTTTTAATTTGGTGTATCAATATTTTTACAGAATAACACGGGTAGCCGTTTCGCTTCTTTTGTGCGTTCCCTAGGCGATCGAAAGGTTTAAAATAATAATCAAGAACGTCAATTTATAAAAATATGGAAACTATTACCATTCCCAAAGGATTTAGAGTAACTTCAGAACAATTCGACCAACTAGCACAAGTTGAACAGTTTGTGCGAATGGAGTTAACCAAAGATGGAGAATTAATTGTTATGAGTCCCACAGGAGGAACAGCAGGAGGGAAAAACTTCAACCTATATCTAGATTTAGGAATTTGGAATCGTCAAACTAAACTAGGACAGGCTTTTGATTCTTCAACCATTTTTGTCTTACCCAATGGGGCTAGAAGAAGTCCCGATGTTAGCTGGATTAAACTAGAGCGATGGGAGCAATTAACTACAGCGCAACAAGATGGCTTTCCTCCTATTGTTCCTGATTTTGTCATTGAATTGGTCAGTCCTAGTGACCTGAAGAATCAAAGATACGAAGACTTACAAGCAAAAATGCAGGAATATGTAGATAATGGTACTAGACTGGGTTGGTTAATTGAACCATCAGCAAAAATAGTGGAAATATATAGAGTTGGGCAGCAAGTAGAGATTTTAAATAATACTCAAACGCTATCTGGAGAAGATGTTTTACCTGGGTTTGTTTTAGATTTAAGTGAGATTTTTTGATTTGAAAAACTAGAAAAAAATCCCAAGTCTTTGATGTATTATAATAAAGCAAGCAGTGACAAGTTTTCATCAAACAGTAATTTCATGGGGATAAAGTAGCGGTCATAAACCGACGCTCACGGTCAGCCGCATAAGCAATACAAGCTTTTAAGTCTTCTCGTGTCAGATCGGGAAAATCATCGAGAATTTCTTCTTCAGTCATCTCAGAAGCTAGGTATTCAAGCACTTCATATACTGTAATTCGCAAACCCCGTACACATAGCTACTTCTTTTGTTTTAGCTGTAGCTTCTTTAGGAAGAGAGTCACTGTCCATAAGATTAAATGATGTCTGTAGGAAAAAGAAGTCTGACCCTTCATTATACTGGCATTTTCTGAATAATCACCCCTCAAAGGACAAAAAACAGTTGCAGCAGAAATCACGACAAAACCATTGACCAATAAAATACCAACAGCACGAATAGTTAAAGCAATCGTAATTACTAACAGCATGATCAAAAAATAGCGATGACTACGAACGGATACACCTTTTACTAGGGCTAAATCACTGTTAAGAGTAATCCTGACAGACTTAGCATCGTCATCATTGTAACTTTTGTGTTAATGTTGCCATAAATCCTTATATTAAAGTTCATTTATAATATCTATCTGGTGATCATGACCTATGCCCATCAGCCTTTTAAAACAAGCAATACGAAAACTCTCCCCCAAACAGCGAAAATGGTCAATGGTTGACCAACGAACCCCCAAACGGGTTAATCGTTGGTTTAAATGGCTATCCCCTGGCCTATTTGTCAAGCGTTGGCTGCTGATCAGTGCTACTGGTTTGTTATTATCGATGCTAGGGTTGGCCATTTGGGTAAAACTCACCCCTATTAACCGTCTCCTCGAATTAATCTCTCAATTCCTGGAAACCCTTACCACCCACGTTCCTAGCTATATTTCTGGACCGGTGGCTTTATTCCTCGGGTTATTTCTAGTATTTTGGGGACAAAATCGTACAGTGGAGTCTATTACTGATGCGCTTCCTGGTAGCGGTCAAGAATTGGTCGATCGCCTCTTAACCCATCGTCGTCTTCATCGGGGGCCAAAAATTGTAGCCATTGGGGGAGGAACGGGATTATCGACCCTCTTACGGGGTTTGAAGCAATATAGTGCTAATGTCACTGCTATTGTTACGGTAGCAGATGATGGTGGTTCTTCTGGACGACTCCGCGAAGAAATTGGTGTGTTACCTCCTGGGGATATTCGTAACTGTATGGCGGCTTTAGCCGATGAAGAAAAGTTGTTAACGGAACTGTTTCAATATCGCTTTCAAGCAGGGGAAGGACTGACTGGCCATAGTTTTGGTAACTTGTTTTTAACAGCAATGACAGCCATTACGGGACGGGATTTTGAAAAGGCGATCGCAGCTAGTTCAAAAGTTCTGGCGATTCGGGGTAAAGTGTTACCGGCAACCCTCAGTGATGTCCGTTTATGGGCCAGATTAGATGATGGTCGTTTGGTGGAAGGAGAATCTCATATCACGGAAGCTGGGGGAAAAATTACTCAAATTGGTTGTTTTCCAAGCAATCCACCCGGTTTACCCGCAGCGTTACAAGGGATTCGTGAAGCTGACTATATTATCCTTGGTCCAGGAAGTCTTTACACTAGCGTTATTCCTAATCTTTTGGTTCCAGAAATAAGAGAGGCTTTAGCTAAAGCAAAGGTTCCTCGCATTTATGTCTGTAATATTATGACTCAACCAGGAGAAACCGATGATTATACTGTTTCTGATCATATTAAAGCGATTGATCGGGTTTGTGGGAAACGGATATTTGATGCTGTTTTAGTACAACGAATTTCTCCTTCTCCTGCAGCCTTAAAACATTATGGTAAAGAACAATCACATCCTGTATTTTTAGATCGAGAAAATGTTACTCAGTTAGGATGCCGTATCGTTTTAGCTAATATTATGGATGAAGATCCAATGACAGCAAAAGTTAGTCATCATTCTCAACGATTAGCCAGAGTATTGTTACGTTGGTACAAGAAAAGTTAGGTTATCTAAATGAAGTCTTTAAAAGATGATAATCTCATTTTAAATCGATATAGTAAGCCTATTTTAATCGTAATCTTATCGATAGGTTTGTTATTACGTCTTTATGGAATCAACTTTGGTTTACCTTATTTATATAATCCTGATGAACCTAATCGGATGAGAGTTGTATTTCGCATTCTATCAACTCAAGATATCAATCCTCATTGGTTTGGTCATCCGGCTACAACGGTTATTTATCTTTTAGTCTTATCCTATGGCTTGATGTTTGTGGGGGGGCGACTTTTAGGTGTTTTTAATAGTTCTGAAGATTTTTTAGAATTGTATCGTCAAGATCCTAGTATTTTTTATTTAATAGGTCGCTTATGGAGTGCATTTTTTGGGGTTGCTACTATTTTATTGGTTTATGTTATTGCTACTAAAATGTTTAATAAAACTGTGGGTCTAATATCGGCTTTTTTGGTTGCTATTATTCCCCTCCATGTTGAGTTTTCAAAATTCGCTCGCATGGATACATTAATGCCTTTGTTATTACTCATTTCTTTTTACTATTGTTTAAAAATTTTTGATAATCAAGACCAGTTATTAAACTATATAAAAGCAAGTTTTTTAGTCGGTCTAGCGATAGCAACAAAATATCCAGCAATTGTTTTTGTATTTACGATTATTTTAGCCTATTTTTTAACCAAAGGATGGCAAGTTAAAGGTTATTTAAAAATAGTTAGTAGTATAATAGCCTGTACAGGGGGTGTCTTTATGGCTTCTCCTTTTTTATTTTTTGATTTTAATCAAGTCTTAATCGATGTTACTCAAGAAAATAGGTCATCCCATTTAGGTGCAACAGGAGAAGGATTTATCCATGATTTAATTTGGTATTTCCAACAACCTTTAACACAATCTTTTACAATTTTTGGTATATTTTTGCTTGGGTTAGGATTTTTTTTTCTGTTAATTCTAAGACAAGAAAAGTTGCTTTTGTTAATTAGTTTTCCCAGTCTATTCTTATTATTTATCTCTTTACTTAATTTACGATGGGAACGGTGGATAATTCCAATGATTCCTTTCCTTTGTATTCTTATTGCTTACACTATCTATCAAGTCTCTAAATCGATGGAGTTAAACTTTAATTATCCATTAGGATTAATCTTAATTTTCGCAATGTTAGCGTCAATTTCAACTCCATTATTGCACCAAGATATACGACAAGGTTATAGAATGTCTGGAGTTGATACTAGGACGTTTACAAGAGAATGGATGCTTAATAATCTTCCTCAAAATTCTTCAATTTTAGTAGAAGACTACACTCCCCAACTTCCTAAGACATCCTTTCAATTTTTTAGAGTTGATCGTAATCAAACTGGACTGATCAAAAAGGTTAATACTGAGAGGTTATCCCATGCAACTTTTTATCCTTCTGGAAAAATTGGCAATCTAAAAAATGTTGAAGAAATTCAGAAAAATAAGATAGAATATATCGTTTTGGGGAATTATTATGATCGTTATCTATTAAAAAGGGAGAAGTATCCTAAAATGGTTAATCGTTATGAAAAGATTATTGAATCGGGAGAATTAATATATAAAACACAAAAAGATAATAAGGTTCGTACAGGACCGATAATTCGTATTTATAAAGTTTCTCAATAATAGATAAATTTATTAAGTCAATGTTCATCAACACTGAATCTTTTAATGATAGAGGACAAAGAGGAGAAAGAATAGTATGGGACAAAATTAAACAAGCATTTTATCAAAGAAAATGTTTAATTTATTGGCGTTATCCTATCTTTCCGATCAAGGGACAAATGCGTAAAGAAGCTGATATTTTAATTGCTGATTTTGAGTTAGGATTAATCATTATTGAAGTTAAATCTTTACTAATTAATCAAATTATTAGTATTCAAGGACATTGTTGGAATTATCAAAATTTTTATACTGCTTCAGGAAGTCCTTATCGACAAGCAGAAAGTCAGTTATTTTCTTTGTTAGAATATCTAAATCAAGAATCTAGTTTATATAATCAGATTACAGCCAAAGTATTAATTGCTTTACCTTTTATAACGTCAAAACAATGGAAAATGGAAGGATTTACTCAATTAGCGAGTAACCCTCCTATTCTATTTGCAGATTCTTTACTTTCATTAACAAATATTACTAAAATTATTCAAACAACTCCAAATATTATCAAAGGGAAAACAATTAATAACTATCAATGGAATTTAATCCTAAATATTCTATCAGGTACACCTATTTTACGTCAGGATATCCATCAAGTTTTAAGTCAAAATAATAGTAAGGGGGAAATTTTACAAAAACTTAAAAAACATCTTTATCAATTTGACTTACAACAGGAAAAAATTGCGAAACAAATTCCATCAGGATTTCAAAGAATACGAGGAATTGCGGGGTCAGGCAAAACTGTTTTACTGTGTCAAAAAGCAGCCATTATGCACCTTAAATACCCTCAATGGAAAATTGCATTCGTTTTCTTTTCTCGCAGTCTTTATGAAGAAATTATACAACAGATTGATCGGTGGGTTAGATATTTTAGTCATCAACAACAAACTTACAATAAAAATAATCAACAATTACAAGTCTTTCACGGTTGGGGTTCTAGAGAACAATTAGGATTTTATCGTTTTTTATGTCAAGTCACGGGAGTCGTTTCTTTAGGGGTTAATCAAACCACTTTTCAACAACCATCAGAAGCATTAGGAGAAGTGTGTTTTTACCTCTTAAATCAAACTGCTATTCCTCAGATTTTTGATGCTATTTTAATTGATGAAGGACAAGATTTTATAGTTGAAAATTGGCTTTATCAAGGAAAACAGCCTTTTTATTGGTTAGCTTATCAAGCATTACGTCCCGTTGATTCCGTTAATACTCAACAAAAAAGATTGATTTGGACTTACGACGAATTACAAAGTTTAAATAGTTTACAAGTTCCCAATGCTAGTGAAATTTTTGGGGAACAATTAGGCAATATTGTTACAGGGAAATATGAAAATGAAATTAATAAAACAGAGATTATGTCTTGTTGTTATCGTACCCCTCATTTAATTATTATAGCAGCTCATGCTATGGTTATGGGATGGGTACGTTGCCAAGGAATGTTAACAGGAATGACTGAAAAAAAAGACTGGCAAAGTTTAGGTTATGACATTGCAGGAGAGTTGATAGAAGGTGAAACCATAACCATTACACGATCTGTAGAAAATTCGCCGAATCCTTTACATAAAACTTGGAAAAAGCCACTAATTAAATTTGATAAATATTTATCAAGACAGCAAGAAATTAGTGGTTTATGCCAACAAATTTATGATGATTTACGTCAAGATGGATTACGACCAAGTAAAGAGATTTTAGTGTTAGTTTTGGGTAATTATTTTGAGTCTTTTAAATTACAACAAACTATCGCTAACTTTTTTATTAGACAAGGAATTGATATCTATATTCCTGGAAGTAAAAATTGTAATGATTTAACCCAAGAAAATAATCATAATCCTAATCAATTTTGGTATGAAGGTGCTGTTACTATTTCTCGTATTCATCGCGCTAAAGGACAAGAAGCAGATATGGTTTATATTGTGGGATTAGATCAGGTTGCTAAAGTAGAAAACGACTTATTATTCCGTAATCAATTATTCGTTGCGATGACGCGATCGCGGGGATGGTTAACTATCAGTGGAATCGGTAATTATTTCCTCTATCAAGAGTTAGAAACTGTCCTTAAACAAAAGGATACGTTTACCCTAACTTATCGAACCCCTAAACAACGAGAAATAATGGTGACAGAAGCAGCAGAATTATTACAACGATATCGTTTAGGAGAGCGAAATTTTCAACAAGCTGAACTCTCTAAAATAAATTTACAACACCTCAATTTAGAAAATATTAACCTCATCGGTGCCAATTTATCAGGAACCAATTTAGAGTATAGTAACCTCAATCGTGCTAAACTAATCGCAGCTAATTTAGAAAATGCTAATTTAACAGGAGTCAGTTTAGTCAAAGCTAAATTAATCGGTGCAAATTTAACGAATGCTAATTTAACCAACGCAGATTTAACCAACGCAGACTTAAGCGATGTTATCCTCAATAATACTCAAGGAATTATAAATTATAGCTGATCAATTAAAATGATTAATGAAGATAAAGGTAAAATTAAAACAGTAAGTCGTCTATAATCATAACTAAAATAATCCTATGACTTTAAACGGAGATAATCCTTTTCTGAATCTCAAGTATGAAACTGCTTTAGAAAATTTGGGAGAAGACTACTACGATCAAGTGCTGGCTGCCGAATTTCCTCAACATATTTTAAGGTTTCGTAACGATGATTTATTAACTCAACTAGGATTATTAGCCAGTCGCGTAGATGACCTACACTTTATCGAAGCGTTTGCAAAATTTCAAGGAATTAGACCCTTTCTTGCCCTACGATATCATGGTTATCAATTTGGGGAATATAACCCGTTTCTTGGGGACGGTAGAGGGTTCCTCTATGGACAAGTTAGGGGGATAGATGGAGAATTATACGATTTTGGTACAAAAGGGTCGGGACGAACCCCTTATTCACGAGGTGGTGATGGAAGATTAACCTTAAAAGGAGGCGTTAGAGAAGTCCTAGCAGCAGAAACCTTACATCGAATGGGAGTGAAAACCTCCCGTTGTTTAAGTTTAGTGGAAACAGGAGAAGCGTTATGGCGAGGAGACGAACCTTCTCCCACTCGTTCTTCTGTGATGATTCGCATGAGTCGTTCTCACATTCGCTTTGGAACGTTTGAGCGTTTATACTATATTAAACGACCCGATCTAATTAAAAAATTATTGGATTTTGTTATTGATATTTATTATCCAGAAATTGACCCTAATAGTCCTGATTGTTATGGTTTATTTTATCATGAATTAGTGAAACGTCAGGCTCAATTAGCAGCACAATGGATGGCAGCCGGATTTTGTCATGGTGTATTGAATACGGACAATATGTCTATTACAGGGGAAAGTTTTGATTATGGTCCTTACGCGTTTATCCCTACTTATGATCCTGGGTTTACTGCCGCTTATTTTGACTATGCAAAACGGTATTGTTATGGAAATCAACCCTTAATGGTTCGCATTAATTTGGAAATGTTACAGTTACCCTTAATGACAACTATTTCTCCTGGTAATTTAGAAACAGCCTTAAATCATTTTGATGATTATTATCAGGCTGCTTATACGCAAGAAATGTTGAAAAAATTAGGATTACATGGATTGACTGAGGAAGGGAATGAATTGGTTAATGTAACTGTTGATACTTTGAAAAAAAGTCAAGTTGGTTATCATCAATTTTTCATCAATTTAATGACAGAAATTAATAAAGGTTGGTGGGAGGATGAAGCAACCATTTTAGAAAATAGCGATTTATCAGATATTAATTGGAAAAATTGGCGACAACTTTATCATAAAATACTGAGTCAAATTTCTCCCGATCACATAGATAAAATGCGTGAAACCATGAATAAATTTAATAGTAAAATCCCCTTACTTCGACCTCAAATTGAATCCATCTGGGAAGCGATCGCTAATGAGGATAATTGGCAACCATTTAATGAATTACTGAGTAAAATTCGAGCAAAATAAGGAGTCAATCATGAGATTAGTTATGTTAGGAGGTCCAGGTTCAGGAAAAGCAACCCAGTCCCAACGTCTTAGTCAGCATTTTAATGTTCCTATTATCGTAACAGGAAATATGTTAAGAAAAGCCATTGAAGATAAAACAGAATTAGGTCAAAAAGCAAAAGATTATGTGGAAAAAGGTGACTTACTTCCTAATGAAATCATGATCGAACTCATGAGAAATCGTCTGGTAGAATCTGATGTCAAAAATGGTTGGATTTTATCAGGATATCCCCGTACTGCATTTCAAGCAGAAGAGTTAGATTTTCTCTTAGAAAGTTTGAATCAAAGTTTAGATTATGCTATCTATTTACAAGTGAGTGAAACAGTGATGAAACAACGTTCTTTGAAGCGAGGTTTAATGGATGATCAACCCGATATTATTGACCGCCGTATTAATATGTTTAAAGAATATACTCTAACTTTGATCGATTATTATCAGGGAAAACAAAAATTATTAACCTTATCGGGGGAAACCTCAGTGAATCAGGTTGAGCAAGAGATTTTAACACGAATTTTGTAGCTTATGAATAATTGATCTATCCCTAATATGAAAGTTACGTTTTGTCTAGGGAAAATCTCACTAAGATAGAGAGATAATGATCACATAAATTAAGCTATTCCGTGACTATACTGAAACTCAAGAACATAAAGTTTTATGAATTAAGGGAAAATTGGAATGGCTAATCAAGAACAACTGAAGCTTTTAATTGCCGGTGTTGATACCTGGAACGAATGGCGAAAGCAAAATCCAGAGATTACTCCTAATCTCCAAGAAGCCAATTTGAGTCAATTAAATTTACGAGGTGCTAATCTTGATAATGTCAACCTCGAACAAGGGATTTTAGTTAATACCAACTTAAGCAATGCTTCTTTAAAAAAAGCTAATTTAAGTTATGCTAATTTAGCAGGTGTGGTTTTGTTTGAAGCCAGTTTATACGAAGCTAACCTAACTCATGCTATTTTAATTAATTCAGATTTAAGTAAAGCTAATTTTGAAAAAGCTAATCTCAGTGACTCTTATATTATTGATAGTTATTTAGTCGATACTAATTTACTCGATGCTAATTTGGAAGGGTGCGATTTAAAAAGAAGTTATTTAACAGGAGCGAATTTAACAGAAGCAAATTTACAAGAAGCAGATTTGAGTGAAGCGGATTTGACAGCAAGTACATTTGATACTCATATTGATAATTGTATCAACACAGCAAGTAAAACCTTAAGTTTAAAAGTTGGAGATTTATTGGATAGCTTTCAAGATAATTTCCTAATCAACTTCAGTTTTTTAAATTATATTACATCTTTAGAAAAAATTTGGCAAAAAAGTTCATTAAAAAGAATTTATTAGATATTTTAGCTATTAATTTTATCAGTGGATAAGCAATACTTTCTTATTTGATGTATTCGCAAATTTCAACCTAAATGTAAATCCTATCTAAAAGAGTCAATAACTATTAAAGTTCTTGAGCAAAATAAAGTTTTTTATAGACTTTTACCGCGTCATTTCCAAATCAATCGAAGCTAAGCATAAATTAGCTTCTTTTTTTATTAATTTTAACTATTTTCTGGAGAAATAGAAACAGTTTCTTTGTCTAAGACTGGTAATTTCAACAACATTCCTGCCACAAACCAATAATAAACAGCAACAGGATCAACAGCAAGGGGATAATAATAGGGATTATAACTAATAAATAAAATAAATAGCCATAAACAGAATCCTAGTCCGCGCAGTGCAGGATTTTTGAGAGAACGATAAGCTTTAAAGGTAAGAATGGTTAAAGTGGTAACAACACTTAAAAAGGCTAAATATCCTAAAACGCCAATTTCATATATGACTTGAACGGGAAAGGTTTCTACCAGTTGAATCGAACCAAGACGACGAGCAGCACTGGCAGTTCTTCCTAGTCCACGGCCTAATAAAGTAATCCGATTATGGGTTAACCATTGTATTTGTTTGGCCATAAATTCTTGTGGGGGTGAATATTGCCAACGTTGAATAAAATTAGCAATTCTTTCATCAATTAACCCAATTTGAGTGGTTAATATTACAGTCAAGACAAAGATGACTAATAATTTAATGAGTAAGTTTTTATTTCTTTTTTGGGTTGAGATAAATAGGATTAAATAAATAATAGGTACTAATAATAAAGCGGCTCTTTGTCCTGATATTAATGTGGCAATTAAGACAGTTATAATCGAAGAAAAACTAATACTTTTCCAGAGACGAGAAGGGTCACTCAAACTAACACCATAAGTAATAAAACTACTGGCAATTAAAAACCAAGCCCATTGCCAAGGTGCCACAAATGTTCCTGGTAGTCGAATTAAGTTTTTTCCTGGATTATATAGTAAAGAACCTCCCACAAAACATTGGGCGCGTAAACTCGCAGAAGTATTAGAGGGAACAGGTAATTGACTATTACCTGGACAAATACCATAGACTAATAATAGATATTGAATTAAGCATAAAGTACAAGCAATAAGGATTAAAAGAATTAAAAGTCGATTTAACCACAGTAAGCTTTTTTGATTCTTAAGATAATAATAAGCACAAAAAATCAAAGGAATATAACCTAACCACACCTTTAATCCAACCAGTCCCATTAAAATAATTTTATCTTGAGAATTAGTTAAATCTTGAGGAAAATTAACAAAAAATAAGGTCAAAGAACAAGTTAATCCAAAAAAGCCAATAACGATTAGTAAAGGTTTGAATTTTAATAGATTTGTATTTAATTTATTCCATATTTGATGACGATAACTCATACCAATTCCTAATAAAGCAGGTATATAAAAGGCATCTTTAGCTAAATGAAACAAAGAATAAGATCCCGTATAACGAACCCCTTGACCAAAGGCTTGAAACACACCCGCTACAGCATAAGTAATGGTTCCTCCTAGGGGAAGATAAATCAAAAAAGCTAAAAGCCCCCATCGAGGAAAACAAAAAGATAATACGGTACAAGGAACTAATAATGCTCCCATGATTGCAGTTTCTAGACCTCCCATTAAGAGGCCAAGAGAACCGATAAAAACCGTTGTAAATAAGACAATTATAAATAAAATTATCTGTTTTTCATGTTTCATTTTTTAACATTTAGAATTAGTATTTTGAATTAGAATATATTATTTGATTGAAATCCCTTGTCCTTTCTCGTTAAATTCTATAACGGTTTTTTGCGATAATTCATGAGTGGTCATAGCGGTTAAAATATCTAAAGGAATGGTTAAATGATGCGCCCCTGCTTCTAAAGCGGAGGCTGCTTCTTGGGGTGATTTTAAACTCGCTGCTAAAATTTCAGTGTCACTTCCTTGTAATATCTTGGCCATCTCTTTAACTAAAGCTAAACCATCTCCTAATAAACGAGTTGCACGGTTAACATAAGCAATAGCATACTTGGCTCCAGTTTCTTTGGCGATCGCAGCTTGTGCGCTACTATAGATAGCAGTAACCGCGCAGGGAATCTTAGGGGATAAAGTGGCTGTTACTTGAAATCCGATGGTTGTCGCAGGAATTTTTAAGACCGTTTTTTCTCCTATTAACTCATAGGCTTTTTCCCCTTCTTCGATCATAGTTTCAGCATCGGTTGCTGTTAGCTGATAGTAAAGTTCTCCTGGACTGATAATTGCTAATTTTTGTAAGGTTTCTTCTGGGGATATATCAGTTTTTGCGAGTAGAGTGGGGTTAGTAGTAATACCTTTTACCCATCCGTATTTTATGGCAATTTCTGCATCTTTGATAATAGCTGAGTCAAGATAAATCATAAGTCTAAATCATAAATCTACTACATAATAACAGGTTTTTGTCTTGTCGTCTGTTTAATTGATGAATGAACAGTTTACTTTAACTCCTCCATCATTTCCCTAACTATCATTTCTGCTTCTTCTTTGGTTTCAATTTCTCCATCTAAAGTTAAACTTAATAACTTATCTAACGCCACTTTATATTTGGGTCCAGGTTTATATCCCATACGTTTCAAATCATTCCCATTTAAAGGGGTTTCAACGTTTGACCATTGGGTTAAATATTGCCAAATCATACGTCTAGTTTCTTTGTCGCAATTGACTGCAACTAAAATTAAATCAGGTAATTTATAACGATATAATTGTTGATATTTTTCACTTATTTCCTGATGATTAATTAAGGTTTCTTGCAGTTCTAAAGAAATTGTGTTGACCATTTCAATCCTATCTAGACTATCTTTCGGTAGCTGTAAATTAATAGCAAGTTGTTTTCTTTCTTTTCTATTGATTGGAGACATTAAAATTTCTAAACGAATTAACCAATGACCAAGATTATTATCAGGATCAAGATATCTTAACCAGCGAGAAGCACAGCGAATTTGCCACCAGATTTTATCATCTAAACTAACTTGATTGTGTAAACACTTCAAAGCATCTAAATCTGACAGTAATTGTAAGGCTGGTTTCCAGTAATTGGCTTCTAAAATATATTTTAGTTCTGTTTTTAAGCGTGTCGTTAAGGCGGGGGTAACATGAGTTTTCAAGCGTAATTTTTCATAAATTCCGCTTTCAATAGCATAACGAATATACGCTTCTGTTTGCGGTTCAATTTCAAACTTTAAGCGCACAGCAAAGCGCACTGCGCGATATATTCTTGTGGGATCTTCGATAAAACTATTGGCATGAAGTACCCGAATTTCTTTAGCCTTCAAATCTAATAAACCCCCAAAAAAGTCTAATAATTCTCCTTCTCTTGGTGGGGTTAATCTCACCGCTAAAGCATTAATTGTAAAGTCCCTTCTATATAAGTCTTGACGAATGGAACTGGATTCTACTTCCGGGTTGGCAGCAGGGTAAGGATAAAATTCAGTTCTGGAGGTCGCAATATCTAACCATAGTGACCCCAACTCTGAATCTTTATGCCATAATAAAGCGGCTGTCTGAAACTCACCATGTATTGATAATCGACAGTTCGGATATTTTTTTTGTATAGTTGAAGCGAGTTCAACCCCGGCACCAACATCAGCAGAACGATGAAAACCATCGACAACTAAATCAATATCTTGAAGTAAAACTTTTTCATTATTCTCTGTTAGTAACAAGTCCCTAACTGCCCCACCAACGATATATAAATGCCAGCCATTATGTTCTGCTTCTTGGGAAATTTCTTCTAAGAGTTTCCAGATAGACGGTTCTAAAGAATTACGAATGGAAGGTAATAAACAGGATACGGTGGCCACTCTTTTACCATTTTCGTCTTTGACTTCTTTTCTCTGTTGATGAATTTGTCTTAATAAGTCAGTTCTTGTAACAATTCCCAATAATTTATCATTATCAATTACTGGTAATCTTCCCACATCATACGTTACCATAATGGATTCAATCTCAGGTAACAAAGTATCAGGACTAATGGTTTTTAACTGTTTCGTCATATATCCTTTTACTGGTGCATGGCTAAACCCATGATGCAATGCTAAATCTAAATCTCGACGGGAAATAATACCCACTAAATGATCGTTTTCATCGACCACAGATAACCCAGAATGGCCATAGCGAAATAGTACCCTTTGTGCTTGTTCTATGGTGGTTTCTGGACGAATCGTTCTCACGGGTGAAGACATCAAATCTCTGGCGGTTAAAGGGTGAGGAATTTGGGTAATAAATTCTTCGACCAATTGTTTTAATTTTGCTTCAGCATCGACATTTCTTAACATTAAAGAAGCAGCTTGACTATGGCCACCCCCTCCATAAACTGAAAATAATTGATTAAGATTAGTTCCTTCTATGCGAGTTCGGCCAATAATAATTAAACGGTTGTCAGGATAAGGTTTATCATTGTGTCGTTTATGATAACTGTGAGCAAATAATAAGGCATCACTTTCCGTTAATTCGATTAATCTTTCGGCTAAATTAGATAATCCTGCAACAAAATTTTCTGTTTCAATCAGTACCCAAGCAACTTGAAAACCTCTAACATTTTTTGTCTCAAATTTGTCCAATGCTTCCGTAAAAATTCCCTGTAATTGAGGGGTAAAACCAGGGTCACAATATTCAGCTACAATCTTAACATTCGCACCCATTTCCATTAACCAAGCTAAGGCTTTAGCATCCCTAGGAGTGGACTGAGGAAAGGTTAAAGAACCGGTGTCTACATGAATTCCTAAGGCCATAATGGTCGCTTCTATGGGATTAGGATCTATGTTTTCTTGTTGCATTTTTTCCACAATTAACGTTGTGGATGCCCCTACTGGTTCGATTTGTTGAAAAGTGGCAGGGATATCACATTTACTGTTAAGGTGATGGTCATATAATTCAACACTTTTGATCTGCGGTAAACTCAACCAATCAGATGCTTTTCCTAACCGATTTTTTTGTTGATTATCGACAACAATTAAATGACGAATTTGCTTCGGGTTAACACTTCGTAACTCAATGAGGGGGATTTCATCTCGGTGTAAGGCTAAAAAATCCTTAACCGTCGGATGGGCCCCACCGGTCAAAACGATGCGACTTCCTACTCTGAGACAGGATAAACCAACGGCCGCCCCCAATGCGTCAAAATCAACCGTCTGATGGCATAAAATTAAGTCCATAACTTCCCTTTAATGAAGTCAGAAGCAAGAACTTATCGCTTAACTTCCTTCTCTATAATAGTCTAGGGACAATAACTTTCCATAACTCTACCAAAACTATAAATTTTCTCATAATAGTAAGTGCTAACTTTATCCCCTTGATTACATAAAGGATCAATCGCAATTCTATTTCTTCCCACTTCTTGACCTGAACTATGAATATAATAACCATTGCCTAAATAAAGAGCAACATGATCCACTCTCTTATTAGCAAAAAAGATTAAATCCCCTGGTAATAATTCCTCATAAGTAATCTTTTTGACAAAGGATTCTTGTTGATAAGAATCTCTAGGTAGCCAGATTCCCGATGCAGAAAATGCAGCTTGCATTAAGCCAGAACAATCATAATTTGGGGCTATGGTACCCCCCCATAAATAATAATTTGGCTGCTTCATTGCTGCTTTGGTAAAAGTAATAATAGCAGGAATCTTTTTTTCAATTTTCTGACGAGAAATCTTTTTAAATTGATAATTTTTTGCAGCAGAATCTAAGATTTGCAAATCATTTAAAGATAACCAAGCTGAGTAACCATCTTCGCATAATTGAACCTGTATAAATTGATGGGTTAAACTGGTTTCTAGTAGCTTTAGGTGTCTTCCTATAGCTGCTTGTGTTGCTAACTCGTCCCCTGTCGCTGAATTGTATAAATTGAGGGGACGACGACAAGAATATTCTCCAGAAAGGGATGGAGATAATAAGTCTAGGGACGTTGCAGGGGAAGACAATACTAACATATCCTGGTTAAAACCGATGAGATAAAATAAGATGAGTAAGTTTTCGTCTTGATGATACTAAATATTTTGGTTTTGAACAGAGCATATTTTCCCTCAATTCCTGGCCGTTGAGTCGTTATTGGCAATTAAACTGCTATGCTATGCTACAAAAGCTCTGTTCGGTTTTTTAGCCAGAAAACCGATGTAAATGACCTTTAATCAAGTATTAGCACCACCATAGACAACGACAGGGAAGAATTGTCAGATGTTCCACAAATGTCAAGAAATAAAGACAAACTCCCTCAGAAACCCATTGATTTTTTTGTAAAATTCGCTACAATTTTATTAGCGTCTCAAAAATAATCATTTTAGTTCCTTCTATTTGGGTTGTTATCTAAACTTGTTGTTCTCTCGATCAAATTTCTTAGGAATTACTAACAATGGATTGTAGTAATATTCAGTTTTCTCTGCAAAAGTCCAAAGTGGATTATCAACAACTACAAATGTTGTTTAATCAAGCAGCATTTTGGGCTAGAGAAAGAAGCATAAACGATTTAAAAACTGCTGTTCTCAATAGTAATCCCGTGGTCACAGTTTGGGATGCTAAAACCATGATTGGTTTTTGTCGTGGAACCTCTGACGGGGTGTATCGGGCGACTATTTGGGATGTGGTTATCCATAAAGAATACCAAGGATTAGGATTAGGTCGTAAGTTAGTGGAAACCGCCTTAAGTCATCCTTTAATGAGTCAAGTAGAAAGAGTGTATCTCATGACAACCTATCAACAAAAATTCTATCAAAAAATTGGCTTTCAAGAAAATCAATCGACGACAATGGTTCTCCAAAATGCCTATGATATTAACCCTATTTCGTTAGGAGATGGTTCTATGATAGAGGAGGCAACGGGAGTAGACACTGTAACCGTGTAAGGGTTTCTGGTTCATTGTCGGGGGAAATATCTAAAATAGTTAAATTTCCCCCCATTTTCTCCAATAATGTTTGACATAATACTAAAGTCATATCTGGAGACAATCGTAAATTATCGTTCCATTTTTTAAGAGACGCTAACGTTAAATCAGAAGCTGGTAAGTCTTCTTGTTGTTTTTTCCACTGTTGAAGAGAACAAGGAATATCAATCAGGAGTTTTGCAATCTTTTCTCTTTCATTTAATTGAGTCGTGACGATAATTTTTCCTTTCTCCATGAGATTAAGAGAGACATCAATTAATGCAGTTAATCCTTGAATTAAACGGTTTCTATCTCCTTGAATAAAGATATCAGTTACAGGCTGTTTTAACTCAATTTTATAACTATAATTGTTTGCTTGAATCTCAGTTAATTCGTAAACTTCATTAATAATATTATTTAAGCAAATTTTTTCAATATTCAGTGCGATTACTCCATAATCAATCTTAGAGATAGTAACAATTCTATCAATAATTTCTACTAATTTTTTAGCAGATTCAAACCCTTGTTGTAGAAATTCTTTTTCTTCTTGGGGATCTTCACATAAATCTCCTAAAATTAATTGATGCAATCCCATTAAACTACTTAAGGGAGAACGTAATTCGTGTGCCGTTTTCGCTAAATAACCACTCTTAAATTGATTGATTTGTGCTGTCATTGCATAAGCTAAGCGAGTTGCTTCTAGTTCTTTTTGTAGGGTTTCTATCTCTTCCATTATTCATTACCTGTTAATTGAATACTACCTTGACGCAAAATTTTCCATCCTGTATTTGTCCATTTTGCCACAGTAGAAGGTAAACCACTAGGGTATTTTTGCTGATTCTTTAACCGTTCTTCATTTAAGACTAAAACATCAGGAAATTTCCTAGCAATTTCACGTAAGTTTTCTATGGGTGGTTCCCCTGATAAATTTGCGCTGGTGGTGGCTAAACATCCCGTTTCTTTCAGTATATTCTGGGCAATAGTAGAATCAGGAATACGTACCCCGATAGTAGTAGTATCGAGGGGGTTCATGTCTTTAGGAACTAATTCAGAGGCAGGTAAAACTAAGGTTAATTGACCTGGCCAATATTTCTTAATCACCCCTTCCCATATCTGTAATTCTTTGGGGGTTCCTGTCACATATTTCCAAATAGCCTCTGGAGATGAACCCATCAAAATTAAAGGTTTATCAGGGGGTCGTTTTTTTGTTACAAAAATCAGGGAAGCAGACTCAGGTAAAGCAGCCAAAGCGGGAACCGTATCAGTGGGAAAACTGATCACTTGTCCTTGTTTTGCCCCTGTAATTAATTCCTTTCGAGAAACTTGTGGCATAGTTAATGAAGTCAGAAGTTGTTTTTATATTAATTTTAAGTTAAGAATAAACAAAAAACCTTATAATTCTGTTGTCTCTATAATTAAAAATCTATTGTAATGTTATGAAAATCAAATTTAAGAAACAATTTCCTTTCTATTTTACCTTGGTGGTAGGTTTATGTTTTCTGTTCAACCTGATTATCGTTACTCAGGTTCAAGGATTCAATCAGACGACAAGTAATCGCCCAGTTCCCTTATTAGATAATCTCGGGAAGCATCACCATCCGATTACAACCACCTCTTCTCTTGCCCAACAGTATTTTGATCAAGGCTTAATCTTTATCTTTGGTTTTAACCATAAAGAAGCTTATCTTTCCTTTCAAGAAGCCACAAAATTAGACCCAAATTGCGCCATTTGTTACGCAGGAATGGCCTTGGCGTTGGGACCCAATATTAACGCGCCCATGGATAAAAAAGCCATGCCCACTGCGTACGAAATCATCGAAAAAGCCCATCAATTAAGCAAAAATGCCTCACCACAAGAAAAAGCTTACATTAAAGCCTTGAGGCAGCGTTATTCCCCCCAACCAGTGGACGATCGATCTGGGTTGGATCTCGCTTATGCCAAGACTATGAAAGCGGTGGTTAAACAGTATCCCGATGATGTAGATGCAGCTACTCTCTACGCAGAAGCCTTAATGGACTTGATGCCGTGGGATTATTGGTTAGAAGGGGGAAAACCCAAACCCGAAACCCAAGAAATTGTTGCTACATTAGAATCGGTTTTGGCCAAAAATCCCCAACATCCAGGGGCAACCCATTATTATATTCATGCCGTAGAAGCTTCCAACCACCCCGAAAAAGCAGAAGCAGCAGCCGATAATCTCCGTGATACGGTTCCAGGTTCCGGTCATTTGCTACATATGCCGTCCCATATTTATCTACGTATTGGCCGTTATCACGATGCAGCTTTAGCCAATGAAAAAGCGATGAAATCTGATGAAATTTATTTGGCAAATACGCAAGAAAAAGGAATTTATTCCACCCTTTATTATCCTCATAATATTCATTTTTTCTGGTCGGCTGCTAGTATGGAAGGCCGCAGTCAAGAAGCGATCGCTGCTGCTAGAAAATTGGCCGATAAAACCCATAATCTTCAAGGATTTCCTTGGTCTGAAATCTTTTTACCCAGTCCTTATTTTTCTTTTGTCCAATTTCACCAATGGGATGAAATGTTAACAGAAACTCAACCTTCCGAAGAATTTATGTATACTAACGCCATGTGGCATTATGGTCGGGGAATGGCTTGGGTAGCCAAAGAAAAGTTAGAGAATGCAATGGCAGAAGAAACAGCAATGAGTCAATTATTGTCAACTCAATCCCTAGAAAAAATAGAAGCTACTGGGGTTCCGGCAACAAAATTAATCAACATTGCCGATGAATTATTAAAAGGGAAAATTGCCACATTAAAACGGGAAAAAGAAGCAGCAATTACTCATTATCAAGCAGCCGTTAAACTACAGGATAATTTACCTTATATGGAACCCCCTTATTGGTATTATCCGACTCGTTATTCTTTAGCGACTTCCCTATTTCAACAAGGAAAATTCACAGAAGCAGAGGCTGTATATCGTCAAGATTTACAACAACATCCTAATAATGGGTGGTCTTTATTGGGGTTATCAGAAAGTTTACAAGAACAAGGGAAAACTGATGAGATGATGACCGTTAAAAAAGAGTTTAAAGAAGCTTGGAAACAAGCAGATTTTGAATTAAGTCTGTCTGATTAACTACAGTCTTCCCTCCTGTCTCCTGCCTCCCCCGAAGGGCTGTTAAATTTTAGGGGATTGAAGCATAGTTGCTTGTAAAATAAACCAAGGAATTTTGATATCTGGAATTAACCAACTATATTGTTTTAAAGCAGGGACAGCAGAGGGGAAAATGAAGCGCAAGGAACGCAACGAAACGGGACGATTATCTTTTTCATCGACAATGTTATATCGTTTCGCTAATTCAGCAATAATCTGCACTTTTCCTGTTCGTTTCATAATGTTAGTATCAGCAGCCAAAGCAGCAATAACCCTCCCCGTGAATAAAGGGGTTTCCCAGTTGTAATAGTCTTCAAATGTCGCAGTTTCAGGTTGGCTTTTATCCTGACTATTCATCTGTTGAGAAAATGCAAACATTTGTTCCGTTCCTACAATACCAGGCCATAAAGAAATAGAAGTAATGTTATTAGCTTTTAACTCCACAGCCATATCTGCAGTTAAGCGATCGCAAGCTGCTTTTCCTGCTCCATAAGCTGCCCCAAATATATAGGATAACCCACCCCAAGAAGAAATGGTACAAATGAGTCCTTGTTGCCGTTGACTCATCAAACGGGCTGCAAAAATACTAGCAATATAATGACTACGAAGCCCAACATTATTAATGGCATCCCATAAACTAGGGTCATGTTTCCAGAAGGGTTCACCGTAAGCATTACTAATAGCTTTTACCCCCGAAAAAACATTATTAACTAAAATATCTAATTGTCCATTTTGTTCATTGTTAATCCGTTCAAATAATAATTCAACTTGTTCATCGTCACTATGGTCTACTTGAACAGGAATACAGTTTCCTCCTACATCATTGACCGCTTTTTGTGTCTCTAATAAAGTTCCGGAAACGTTATCATTCTCATCGGTGGTTAGGGTTCGTCCCGTAATATAAACCGTTGCCCCTGCTTCTCCTAAACCGATGGCGATACCTTTACCAATACCTCTGGTTGCACCAGTAACTAAGGCAACTTTTCCCTTTAAATCTGTCATTTCTCTTATCCTTTTAACATCAATCAACTTCACTAATAACAGTAGGGGCCAACAACCGTTGACCCCTAGAATAAATTATTTTGTTGTTAATTAACTCGGTTCGAGTATAATAGAGAGTTGATGACCGTTATAGTTGCTGTTTCCGTCTTGGTTAGCAACATCAGATAGTCTATCTACAATGTGGTCTAATTTCTCGCGGCCAAGCTTCATAAACGCTCGTTCACGACCTCTAAATCTCATCGAGAACTTAACTTTTGAACCGTTGTTGAGAAACTTTCTGGCTTGTCTTAACTTTGTGTTTAAGTCTCCGGTATCGGTGCAGTATCTTAGTTTAACTTCTTTTAAAGTGTTTTCTGTACGGTTTTTCTTGGCTAAGGATTCTTTTTTCTGCAATTCGTACTTAAACTTACCATAATCGATTATTTTGCACACTGGGGGTGAGGCGTTAGGGGCAACTTCTACTAAGTCCAAGTTAGCTTCTTGTGCTATTTCTATTGCTTCGGCTAGAGGTTTGATGCCAACTTGCTCCCCATCTTCAGTCACAACTCTAACTTCTTCTGATCGAATCCGATTATTAATCCGATGTTTATTAGATTGATTGAAAGGTTGAACGGGTCTATTTCTTCTTCTGGGTCGTCCCAAACTACTTGATTCCTCCTTAATTTAACGACAATTTTTGCTTAGTGTCACCTGTATCATATCATGTACTACAAATTATTGCAAGTCTGTACTGATTCATCAGGCATTAGATACAATTAAATTGCGTTATCAGCTAAAAAAGAAAAAAAACAATAATTTTAGTTGTGGATTACTCTTTTTTACAGATTTGCTAATTAATACCTAGTTTTTGAGAGTTATGAAATATATTTCCGTTGTTATCTTCTTATTATCCACTCCGTTGATATTAATGGGTTGCACAGAAACCACCAATAATTTATATCGCTTGGAATTAGATAGAGAATGCGTTGGTTGCGATTTAGAAGGTGTTAATTTACCGAGAGAAAATTTCGGTCTTAAATATCGTATTCCTCGCAGTAGTTCCCCTTTATCTATTAGCCCTTTTGGTATGGATAAAGCGAAACCAGTTAATCTAACTAGGGCAAATTTATCCAACGCAAACTTATATCAATCTGATCTATCAAGCATTATTTTAGAGAATGCTAATTTAACACAAGCCAATCTCAGTGAAACCGATTTAGAAGCAGCCAATTTAAAAGGGGCAAATTTAGAAAAAACTAACTTAGAAAATGCCAATCTTAAAGGAGCAGATTTAGAAAATGCTAACCTTCGAGGAACTAATCTAAAGGGTGTTCATCTAGAAGAAACTCACCTCAAAGGCATAGAAACAGATAAAAATACAGTTTGGTAAAATTATCTTGTTTGTTGTTTAATCCACTGACGAAATTGTTTTAAGGTTACGGTTTCTCCTTCTTTTAAACTTTGTTGGATAAAAGGTAAAAGTTCAGCTATTTTTAACCAAGGAAAGGTTAAACTAGAATCAGATCGAACATAATTATAATTATTCAAAATAAAAACAATTAACTGATTACCATCATATCGCCAAATTTCAGGAACCCCTAAAGCAGCATAAATAGGTAACTTATTCAGAGAACTATTACTCATATCAATTTCTAATACTAAATCAGGGGGTGGATCAACATCTAGTCTGATATCTTGTTTATGTCTAACTAGAGGTTCATTGCTTAAGTAATAACAAGAATCAGGTTCAACTCCTTTTTTAACTATTTCTTTTTTTAAGGTTAATGACCCCATTGTTTTAATATTCAAATCGAGTTCTAGGGCAATTACTAAAATTAAATTATCAATAAAACGATTACTATATTCATGTTGTCCAAACGGGGTCATAATTTCAACAATTTCTTTATCATAAGCTAAACGAATGACTCTTTTATTACCCAGTTCCTTGAGAATTTGATTAAACGTTTCCCAAGTAATATTATTTAATATAACTCTGTTTTCGGTAAGATTTTGCTGAATTATTGGCATTATGTGTGTCCCAATTCATACGTTCAATATAACTAAGTAATTACTTAGGTGGGCAAAATTATACTTTTCTATTCTATTGATAATCGTTACGATTTTGCCCACCCTACTATAACTAGAATTGTAGAGGTCAACCCTGAGCGGAGTCGAAGTGTTGACCCCTATCAGCAAATTGTAACTATTCTTTATAAAATTCTTTGTGGCACCCTTTTCATTGCCTTAACTGAGGGAAAAATGACCCTTTTCTGTTACATAGCTTAATTTTTTGCTGTTTTGTTTTATAACGCTATTGCAATAGTAAATCCTTGAAAGCTTTATATAATCGTAGTTTTAGTGAATTGAAGTTTAAGATGAGCGATCGCTTACACCTTCATTTTTTTATATTGTTCCTGATTATTAAAATACGGAACACAAAATATTTTTAAAATGACAAAAAACAATTTATAAGCTTTTTTGGGAGCTTTATCATAAATTTTCTTTTATATTCAATATTTTTCTTTAAAATACTCCTTAATTTGTTTTGAACTCCCCTTGGAATTCTTGGCCAGTTGTTCCATAATGCGAGTAATGAGATTGACAAACCGACTGAGGTTACAACCCAGTCATAACAAGCATTATTTTGATTGCAGGAGATTAAACCCTTGACTTTAACACTCGCAGTTTACGGAAAAGGTGGTATCGGAAAATCAACCACCAGTTGCAATATTTCTACCGCATTAGCGAAACGGGGTAAAAAGGTACTACAAATTGGTTGTGATCCGAAGCATGATAGTACATTTACTCTAACTGGGTTTCTCATTCCTACCATCATCGACACCCTACAAGAAAAAGACTTTCACTACGAAGATATTTGGCCTGAAGACGTTATCTACAAAGGATATGCAGGGGTTGACTGTGTAGAAGCAGGGGGGCCACCTGCCGGTGCCGGTTGCGGTGGTTACGTGGTGGGAGAAACCGTTAAACTCCTCAAAGAACTCAATGCGTTTGATGAGTACGATATCATCTTATTTGACGTATTAGGGGACGTTGTTTGTGGTGGGTTTGCTGCACCCCTAAACTATGCTGACTACTGTTTAATTGTCACGGATAATGGGTTTGATGCGTTGTTTGCAGCTAACCGTATCGCTGCTTCAGTGAGAGAGAAAGCGCGGACCCATCCCTTACGGTTAGCGGGGTTAATTGGTAATCGTACCTCTAAGCGTGATTTAATTGATAAATATGTAGAAGCGGTTCCCATGCCGGTGTTAGAAATTTTACCGTTAATTGAAGATATTCGGGTATCACGGGTTAAGGGAAAAACCTTGTTTGAAATGACAGAAAGTGACCCTTCTCTTGACTACGTTTGCAATTACTATTTAAACATTGCTGACCAATTATTAGCCATGCCGGAAGGAGTAGTTCCGAAGGATGCTCAAGACAGAGAATTGTTCAGTTTATTGTCTGATTTCTATCTTAATCCTCAAACCCCTGTTAAGTCAGAAGAAGAAGAGTTAGACATGATGATAGTTTAATCATTTTGTAGGTTGGGTTAGCGATAGCGTAACCCAACAAGATAAGGTTAATTTTGTTCGTTAGTGTTGGGTTTCGTTCCTCTACCCAACCTACAGATTACTGTATTAAATTCAGGGAGTGCAAGCATCTTGCTTGCTATATTTTTCCCTAGTGAGCAAGATGCTCACATTACTATTCCGTAACTTAAAAGGAAGACTCTAAAATATGAAAGGGGGTAAATTAATGACATGAAATTCATCTAATAAGGGAAGACTAGAAATAGCGACTCTTATTATCAAGGAAAAAATAAAATGAGTTATTCTGAGGAATTTGACGAATTTAAAGTAAGGTTAAAAGATCAATGGTTAGATTATTATGAAGCTAATCAAGATTGGATTAATCCATTACTTAATTATCATAGTGATTGGGAATATATTAAAAACGACCAACATCGTCCTCCTTATTACATGATATTAACTGCTCTTGCTTATCAAGAGTCTAAACTTAAGGAATGGTTGCCTTTATTGTGTCAATTTAGACAAAATGGTAGCGAGATTATAAAAAATTTAGAATTGAATTTTGATCCAAAAATTGAAATTGAAAAACGTTCTAATCAATGCTACCAAATCCAAAGATTATCATACTTTTTGCTAGTCCAAAAACCTATCAAAATATTAAATTTTTCAATAATCTTAGCATTAACCTTTATTCCTAATGCTATCCTCAGAAACAGTCTTGAAAAATTAGCTATCTTTGAATCAATCGCCTATGAACTAATAGAATTAGAAAAGACTGAAACAATTAGTTACGAATCCGAAACTTATCTAGATTCTAATACTCAATATCTCAACGAAATTAGAACCAAAATTAAACAAGGAGAACTCTAAATTATGACACTAGCACAAGAACCCTCATCCTTACAATTTGAATGCGAAACCGGCAATTATCACACCTTTTGTCCCATTAGTTGTGTTGCTTGGTTATACCAAAAAATAGAAGATAGTTTCTTCCTAGTCATTGGGACAAAAACCTGTGGTTACTTCCTACAAAATGCAATGGGAGTGATGATTTTTGCGGAACCCCGTTATGCGATGGCAGAATTAGAAGAAGGTGACATTTCTGCTCAATTAAACGATTATGAAGAACTGAAAAGATTGTGTCTACAAATAAAACGCGATCGCAATCCTAGTGTTATTGTTTGGATTGGTACTTGTACCACTGAAATTATTAAAATGGACTTAGAAGGGTTAGCCCCTAAATTAGAGTCTGAAATCGGTATTCCTATCGTTACAGCAAGGGCAAATGGTTTAGATTATGCCTTTACTCAAGGGGAAGATACGGTCTTAGCTGCAATGGCTCATAAATGTCCTAAAAGTGTCAAAGAAGAGGAAGAAAAAGAAGAAAGAAATGCTATCCATAAACTATTAAATTTTGGCAGAAAGAAAGAAGATATTAAACAAGAAGAGTCGGAATATAAAGAACATCCTCCCTTAGTTTTATTTGGTTCTTTACCTGACCCCGTTGTTACCAATTTAACCCTAGAATTGAAGAAACAAGGGATAAAAATTTCGGGGTGGTTGCCATCAAAAAGATATACCGAATTACCTGTAATTGATGAAGGTTATTATGTGAGTGGTGTGAACCCATTTTTATCCCGTACTGCCACTACTTTAATGCGTCGTCGTAAGTGTAAATTAATCGGCGCACCTTTTCCTATTGGTCCTGATGGTACTCGCGCTTGGATAGAAAAAATATGCTCTGTTTTCAATATTGAACCCCAAGGGTTAGAAGAAAGAGAAGCGAAAATTTGGGAGAGTTTAGAAGAGTATATTAAACTCATTCGTGGTAAGTCTGTTTTCTTCATGGGGGATAATTTATTAGAGATTTCTCTGGCCCGTTTTTTGATTCGTTGTGGGATGACTTGTCCTGAAATTGGTATTCCTTATATGGATAAAAGATACCAAAAAGCAGAATTAGATTTTCTGGAAAAAACTTGTAACGAAATGGGGGTTACTGTGCCGAAAATTGTCGAAAAACCTGACAATTATAACCAAATTCAACGCATTTACGAGTTAAAACCTGACCTGGTTATTACAGGAATGGCCCATGCTAACCCCCTAGAAGCAAGAGGAATAAATACAAAATGGTCTGTAGAATTTACCTTTGCACAAATTCATGGGTTTACCAATGCAAGAGACATCTTAGAATTAGCAACTCGTCCCCTCCGTCGCAATAATAACCTCAAAGAATTAGGATGGGAGAAATTAGTCAAAGAAGAAGCTAAAATCTAAACGGTAGGGTGGGCAATGCCCACCTATCAACTCCAAATACTTTATAATGAAGTGTAAGACTTATCAGGAGATGATTATGAGTGAATCGGATAATGACCGTTTAGATCGTATTGAAGCTCTTATTGAAGCTATCAGCAAAAGGGTAGATTCTAATGCTCGTTCGATTGAGGGACTTCAAAAAAGAGTAGATTCTAATGCTCGTTCTATCGAAGCTTTAACTAATAATATAGCAGTTAGTCAACAAGAAGCGCAACGCGATCGTGCTAGACTATATCAAGTAATGGCTGATCTTGCTTTGTCTCAAGCGCAAATGGCCGAAACTCATACACAGTTTCAACGGAATATCTATCAGCGTCATCAAGAATTAGATCAACGACAAAGTGAACTTTCTAACCGTCAGCAAGACATTGTAGAAATTCTGAAATTATTAACAAAACAATCTCAAAATGATAATAATTAACTAACTTATTAAATTATTATACTATGCTATATCTTTTTATCATAAACCTTCAAATTAAAATTATCTAACTCCCACGTTCCTACTAATCTTTGAGAAGTTTGTAAATTATAATCATTATCTAAGACAGTTTTAACCGCTTGTTTTTGTTCTTCTGTGCTAGGTTTTCCCCATACGGGACGTTCACTATCTAACCATAAAATTCGTTGATATTGTTCAGAATTTTTACTTAAATTTTGCTCTAAAATAGGATATAGATTATCAGATTTTTGTGCTAACAAACTAATAGGTGAAGCAGTAGGAAGATAATAAGCTAATCTCAAGACATGACCCCAAGCTTGAGAATTGATTATAATTAAAGTGGGTGTATTTGGTTGTTCGTTAATGATATCTGCTACCTGATGAAACATCCGACGGGAACGTAAACTAAAATCAGTTATATTAATTCCTAAATATAATAATAACAGTCCTAAAATAGCGATATTTTTAAACTTTATACCTCCTTTTTCTAGCCAAATAACTAATAATAATAAACACCCAGGTAGAACAAATATTACAGAACGACCGAACCCAAATCCTAACGTAAATTTACCTGTAATAACATCTAAAGTTAACATTAATACTAAAGGAAATAAGCCTAATAATATACTAATAACTAATAATTTAATTTGATTATTTCTATAGATATTCCAACTACAATAAAGTAAACTAATAAAAATAAAAATTCCTGTAATTGTTACGATCAATTGAGGTAAAATACTTGACCAATCACCCGCTAATAAATGAATTCCTAAGACATCAAAAAATTCTTGTAGATGCCTAACTATTGCACTTAAAAAACCATCTTTACTAGCAAATCTACCTAAATCAGCATTTCTTAATTGTTGTCTTGTTCCCCACCAAACCCAAGGAATAGTAATGATAATACTACTGATTAAATAGAGTGCATATTGCCACCATTTTCGTCGATCTAAATATAAAACTAATAGAGCAAATACTAAGAAAAATACAGCAAAATAGTAAAAGGTCATTAACCCTGATGCTGCAGAAAAAATCAACAATATTGTCCAGAAAATTTTATGTTTTTTAGAAGCACGATTTTTGTTTGCTGAAGTATTTAATGTAATTAATTCGATTAAAGCCCAACTACTTAATAACACCCAAAAAACTAATGAACCATACATTCTTACGTTTAAAGAATGAAAGAGATAAAAAGGATTTAATCCTAATAAAGCAGCAAATAATAAACCCCCTTGATTTCCTAATAATCGTCTTCCTAAACCATAAGCACATCCCAGAGAACCCAAACTAAATAAAACAATAATACTTCGCATTGCTGCTTCAGAGTTTCCCCATAATCTTAACCAAAAATGTTGTTCTAAAAAAAATAAAAAAGGATGAGGTTCCGCGACTATTCCCTTTAAGAACTTTTCCAGAGTTACAAGAAAATCAGAAAAATTATTTTCGATAGGAAGGGTTAATAATTGGGTATAATTGGCTAAGATAACAGGTACATCTTTAGGGGTTTGATACTGTGCTTTTTGTCCTGTAGATAATAGTAAAGATAGGACTTCATCGTACCAAAACTCTCGACTGCTTAAATTAATGAGTCTGAGAATGACAGCGCAAGCGATCGCAACTAAAAGAATTATATTAATGGTTTTTGTAGAAATTTTCATCAATTAATTAACCTTTTTAAATAACCCAATATTTGATACAATAATCTAAGGATGCTTATTTCTTATTTATACCCTCCTATGGTTAATGAAATAAAAACAATAAAAACGATTTTAGAAGAAGTAGAGAATGATAGGGAACTATCAGAAAGCGATGGGGTTACCCTTTTATCTCAGACTGATGAAACCATAATTAATGCCATTCGTCAAACGGCTGACAAACTCCGTCAAAAACAAGTAGGAAACACCGTTACTTACATTATCAATCGTAATATAAACTTTACCAACATTTGTGAGCAACATTGCAACTTTTGTGCTTTTCGACGAGATGCAGGAGATGAAGGAGCCTTTTGGCTAAATATAGAACAAATTATCACAAAAGCTACCGATGCAGTGAAAAAAGGGGCGACAGAAATTTGTATGCAGGGAGGGTTAAACCCTGAAGCCAAATTAAATGGCAGTTCTTTACAATATTATCAACAATTAATTATTAGTCTCAAACAAGCCTTTCCTAACCTCCATTTACACGCTTTTTCCCCTCAAGAAATTCAATTTATTGCCAGAGAAGATAAAATTAGTTATGCTCAGGTAATAATCGCCTTAAAAAAAGCGGGTTTAGGGTCAATGCCAGGTACAGCAGCAGAAGTCTTAGACGATACAGTAAGACGGGTTATTTGTCCCGAGAAAATTAAGACTCAAACCTGGTTAGATATTGTGAGTTTAGCCCATTCTTTAGGCTTAAACACCACCAGTACCATGCTGTGTGGACATATGGAAACCCCTCAACAACAAATACAACATTTAAGTCATTTAAGAACCTTACAAAAAATAGCTATTGAAAACAATTATTCCGCAAAAATAACCGAATTTATACTCTTACCTTTTGTGGGCAAAGAGGCTCCTTTAGCCCTAAGAAACCGCGTCAAACGGGAGCAACCCAGTCTAAAAGATACCTTATTATTAACCGCAGTGTCACGAATTTTCTTAGGGAAATGGATACCGAATCATCAACCCAGTTGGGTAAAATTGGGCTTAAACGGTGCGAAAGAAGCCTTGCGATGGGGTTGTAACGATATTGGGGGAACCCTCATGGAAGAACATATTACTACGATGGCCGGGGCTATGGGAGGAACTTGTATGGAAGTGGAAACCCTACAAGAAGCGATCGCCTCTATTGATCGTCCCTATGAACAACGGAGTACCTTGTATGAGAAGGTGACGGGGTGATGGGGAAGTGTGGGGAGTGTGGGGAGATTTTTAGTCTTTCTCCCAAATCAAATGGGAACTCTTAGTCGTGTTTTGACATCCTCTAGAATTAGACGATAAACCCTACTGTAAAAAATCATCAATAATGACAGGAATGTTCAAGTCAGCGGAACATCCAAACATTTCCCCCCTGCCTCCTGCCTTAAAGCCAGAAAGTTTCTGTTCTATCTAAATGAAAACTGCCATAAGATACCTTATCCCCATTCTCGATCCCACAGTAGAAGACTGGTCAAAAGAAGCCCGCTTTTTACGCTGGTTAACCTTTCTTTGGCTATGTTTAGGATTAATTGCCCTATTTTCTGCTTCTTATCCCGTTGCCCTAGCAGAAAACGGTAACGGTTGGTACTATATAATTCGTCAAAGCATTTGGATCTGGATCGGGTTACAAGGGTTCAATATCATTGTGCGATCGCCCCTACAATATTTGATCAGATTTGCCCCTTGGTGTATTTTTATTCTCTTAGGCTTAATTGTATCTACCCTAATTCCGGGGTTGGGTCATGAAGTTTATGGGGCGACCCGTTGGATTAAATTAGGCCCTGTTTTGCTCCAACCCTCTGAACTGATGAAACCCTGTTTAGTGCTGCAAAGTGCCTATATTTTTGGCTTTTGGCACCGTCACCCTTGGCGAGTCAGACTACAATGGATCGGAATTTTTGGGGTGATTTTAGCAGGTATTTTATTACAACCCAATTTAAGTACCACAGCGTTATGTGGCATGAGTCTCTGGTTAATTGCCTTAGCGTCGGGTATTCCAGCCATGTATTTAACCACCACTGCTTTAGGAGGTTTATTCACCGCTTTTGTTAGTATTAGTTTACGGGAATATCAGCGTAAACGGATTACTGCTTTTCTCGATCCTTGGGCTGATCCCTTGGGGAATGGTTATCAATTAGTACAAAGTTTGATGGCAGTGGGATCAGGGGGAACCTTTGGGGTGGGGTATGGCCAGTCTGTACAAAAATTGTTTTATTTGCCGATTCAATACACCGATTTTATTTTCTCGGTTTATGCCGAAGAATTTGGCTTTATTGGGAGTATTCTGCTGTTGATCCTGTTATTTACCTATGCAACCTTTGCTTTAAAAGTAGCGGTTAACTGTTCTCATCGAGTTAAACGCTTAATTGCCATTGGTGTGATGGTGATGATGGTTGGCCAAGCGTTATTAAACATTGGCGTTGCTACAGGAGCTTTACCAACGACCGGTTTACCCTTTCCTTTATGGAGTTATGGGGGAAGTTCAACTCTAGCTAGTTTAACCTTAGCGGCTTTACTCATTCGAGTCGCTAGGGAAAGCAATGAGGCAGACATTCTTCCCTGGAAAAAAACAAGTTAATTGGGTAAGTCTTTTGAGACATCCTATGAACTACCTACGCACGACGCTTTGCTTTGTGCGAGGTTTCTAACGTTTCAACTAAGCCACTTACCAAACAAGTCGGAAAAGCCTGCAAGATAGAGGTCGCTTATCCAC
>JAAUYH010003417.1_pt1 | contig 40061 bp, 34 predicted proteins | sample 7278061 | NCBI WGS metagenome assembly JAAUYH01 (sample SAMN14350203, study PRJNA611818) | marine sediment metagenome | isolation source: surface marine sediment (0.6m) | place: French Polynesia: Moorea | collected 2018-08
CGACACGTTGGCCAACGTGCAAGCTCCCGACATCGAAACGAGAATCATTGCGCCGCCTCCTGCGGACAGTACACCTCAATCTTCCGCGATTCGGATTGCACCTCGAGACCAATCTAAATCAGCGGCTACCTCTGTTGCGTCTCGACCTGGCTCCGCGAGGACTAGGTCAGATTCGAGACCCAAACGCACGAGGTACGCGTCCAATCAACCCTCGCCCAATGTCCCTGTGGTTGCGCCGGCACCAATATCACCGTTCCCCGCTGGCTCCCCCAACGTGCTACAGGCGCCCATGGCTGGCAACGTCCCTTTCCCTGTCATCCCACATCCCATGGCAGCGCCACTGCTATTCACACAGGGATTCCCACCTGCGCGCAATCCCGCAGCTCAAAGGGAACAACAAAACAATGCGCAAGTCATGCAACAACAAAGAACAAACTCGGAATCTTCCAAACCTGGCACAAGCATGGATGCAGGATCGTCTAGTGGGCACATTCCAATGTTCTCATCGCAACAACCCGGAATGATGCCCGTCGATCCGTCCACGCTCATGCACATGGCGCAACAGATGTGGATGGCGGCCATGGCAGCATCTGGGAATTTGCCGCACGCTCAATCGATGCCCAACATGAACCAGCCTCCAATTTTGGGACCGCCAATTTTGAATGTACCGGGTGCCGTGCCTGGCGTCCCGCCAATACAGACTGGTGTGCCGTCGAACAAGAATCGCGCTACAATACCTGCGCAAGTACCGCAACAACAACAGCAGCAGCGACAGGGCGGGGTGAGACCAATATTTATTACGGATGACGGAAAACATGTAGTTGTTGAACAACAAGCGCCGGCGAAACTAATGCGACATCCCGTATTGGGACGCCTGCAGCTGCAATCGAAACAACAGGCTGCGATGGAGCAGGCCAATGCGCAATCGGGTAATTCGGAGAAAAGCGACGGTGCTGGGAAGGCCGCGTCGGAGTCGCCTGCGGGGTCGTCAAAGGAGCGAAGAAAGCGACTGGTATGGACGCCAGAGCTGCACGAGCGCTTTGTTCAGGCTATTCGTGCGGTTGGGCTGCACCAGGCTGTGCCCAAAACGTTGGTGCAAATCATGAATGTCGAAGGGTTAACAACGGAGCACGTCAAAAGCCATTTGCAGAAATATCGCAACTCGTTGAAGAAAACACTGGGCGATGAGGAACGCGAGAAGACCAAGTTGGCAGAAGCGGGTGGTGTCGTCATCAAAATTAACGGGAAGCCCGGCACCGTTGACAAAGGTCCTAGAGAAGTTCGTGTTGTGCCGAGTAGAACGCCAGTTCCTGCAAATCTTCCCAATGTGGCACCGCCGACGGCTGCCGTTGTTCCTGTTCCGCCTGGACAAACAGTCGTACCGCAGGGTTCTGCGTCGGCTGGCAAAGAAGCGACAGAACAATCAGGACCACCTTCGGACGATGTGCGATTACAACTGCAAGAGCGAACGATGCAACTTCAATATCAACTGCAAGTGATGGTGCATAGAACCGTCACGCTGCAGAAAGAATTGCAAGTGTCGATTGAGGAGCAGAGCGATTCGCCGAAACGAGAAAATCAGCCGCAGATGGCGACGAGCAAACCGGCGGTGGATTACAAGGAGAAAAGAGAGTCGGGATATATCGAACAAATGGCGGAGTTGGACCGTGAAACTAAGCGAGTCAGACACGAGTTGGGAATGATTCAGGAACGACTGAACAAGAGTGAGAAGGGCGGAGAGCAGGCGGGTAAGGGTTAGTCAGACATGAATTGGGAATGATTCAAGAAATTACTAAACAAGAGTGGAGAGGACGGAAGGCCGACTGGTAAGGGTTAGATGAGGGGATCTAATGTAGCTAGCTACTTTGGATGGTGGTAAACACTGGTCGAGTTGAGTTCTCTGGGAAACTGGAACGGTACCTGTGAAATTCAGAACTTGACTTCTAAATTACCGATACAATGTGTTTGATATTGACTTACGAATGATAGCCGAAATGCATCAGTTGCCTGTGAAACAACAATCGGATAAGAAGCGCGGAAGTGTGAGGTTTAAAGAAAGTCTTAGTGTGCTTGCGTGCGTGTGTGTGTGTGCGTATGTGTGGGAGCGGGCAGATGATGACTATTCAACGTCAGAATGACTCTTGCATGGGCTTTTGCGAAAGTAATCTAGAGTTGGAGTTGGGTTGCACTCTAAACGAGGGTGCACATAGGTGCAGAAAGAGGCGGCAAACAGAGAAATTTGGAAATAATTTGGAACATTGCAATTATGATTTGTCTCGAGGTGATTGGCTGAAGCTAGCCGCCACGTGTCAAATAAGACCTAGATAAACTGCGCTCTCTTTGGCATTCGTTCAACCCCACTCAGTGCACACCTACACACTAGGAACCACTACGAAGAACGACTGATTACCCACACCCACAATGCAGAAGTACGAGGAGTTGGCGCGCTGCGTCGAGAACATCGAGCGGGACGCCAACAAGTTCTTCAATAATGGGAACAAGGCGGCCGGCACACGTGCCCGCAAGCATCTGCAGGAGCTCAAGCAACTGGCGCAGGACCTGCGCGTGCTCATCCAGGACACCAAGAACGAGAAGAGCCAAGCCGGCGCGCAACACAATCAAACCTACGATGAACACCACGGGCAGGTGAGCTTCTAGGCCGCGTTGATTGAGGACCCCGTACACGCTCCGTGTGATTGCGCTGCTGGCGTCGTCGTCGCGGTCGTTGTGTCCCGCACTGTCACCACCACCACCACCACCACCACCACCTGCAAGCCGTCGTCGTTCTACCTTTATCAACGCATTCCTTGGCTGGACTCGCTTTTGCCGCAAGTAAACTATTCCTTTCTCTTGTGAACCTCTGTCTATTCCGCGCGTGCACGCGAACCGAGCTGAAACGGACGAATCTTACGAAACTGTAGATCCGACTTGCGTGCGAATGCGCCTACGGGATTGTGCCTCAATCTATTTCTCGCTCTGTGCCTCGCCATCTCGGGGCGGTGGTATCGACGCCAGCTTGCGCTCAGCTGCTCTATACCTTTTCTTGCATCCTGCGTCCTCCCATTCGTCGAATCTTCATCTAGGTTTCACCTTGTCGAATACTTCGCCGTTGTACTGTACTACTCGCTTCACCATACAGATTCGTGCACGCAACCTTGCGTCATGGCACTCTAGCGGCGGCGAGGGCTAAACATCCGCACCCCAAGGCGGTATCCTGGATATGCATTAATATAAACGGGTCCGCCTACTGAACAGGCATTCCCTCCTCTGGTACTAGAGTTTATTTCATTGCCCTTGTAACCTAGCACCAATTGGCACCTTGTCGCGTACCGCCTTACTAACTTTAGCGCCTTTCTTCGCACCAATTCGTTTTGCCCCGAGCACCTGCGCGCCCTCCCCAATTTCGTACATTTTCGTTCGCTTCCCTTTCCGTTTGCTTCGTTCCTTACGGATTTTCTTCGCTTCATCCTCAACCTCATTTTCTACTTCGTCAGCATCGTCTTCCTCCTCGTCCTCATCGCTCGATTCGTCCTCGCCTTCGTCATCTCTCTTTTCCTCATCCACCAACGTGAACTGTTCAAGATATTCCTCATCCGAATCATCGTCAACTTCCTCCTTGTCCTTCGTTGTCGGCGCACTGACACCCGATGGGTTGAGTAGTTTGAATCGTTCCGCCTCCTCATCCACGGCGAATTCTTCCTTCTCGAACATCGCCGAGAATCGCGGGTCATCCATGATACTGGCAGCCACCTTGGCCTTCTTACCCTTCTTCCTTCCAGCTTCCAACAACCGTTCCGCGACCTTCTTGTTCACCTTCACCTTCTTGTTCGTTCGCACCTTGCTAATTCTTGACTCTCGTTCCTTCTCCATCTTCTTCCTCGCTTGTTCCAGTTGATATTTCTCGTACGCAAATGGCACACTTTCCTCCACTGCACGCCGATACAACTTCATCGGCACAAAGAACCCGTGCGCCATCGGTTTCAGCATATCCGTGCCAATCAATTCGCCAAGACCGAGTTCCTCCAGTTCTGATTTCGAGCCGACAAACTTGAAGTTTTCGTAGACTTGGCCACTCTCGTCCTTGCCTTCGTGTGCTTCCGACTCTAGTTCCTCCGTGAATGTGTCGAGGAATGCACACCACTTCGGCGCGGTCCCGAGTTGGGGGACGTAGTACGAACGTACGCGTGGCGCTTCGACTGCAGCACACAGCACACCACTACGTCCCATCACGCATACGTGATTCACATTCGCATCGGGCTCGATAGTCACTGAGTTTTTGCCATCTCTCCGAGACCACACCTTAATACTTTTCGCATCCGAACTCAAAACATTCTTGCCATCGTGTAGCAGTCGCAATGTATGTACAGGAAGACCGTAACCTTGGTCGCGTAGTAGTACAGGGTTGGACGAACGAAGGTCGTACAGTAACGCATGCCCTCCTTCCGTGCCAACCGCCATCGTCACCCCATCGCGCTCATCGAATCGCACGGCCGTTATGGCGGCGCCATGGGGTACGCGCGGATATCGCGTCCGCACATGAGCTGAAACATCGGCCATACCCGCCGCACGCGCACCATTTCGTCCCGCAACGCGCGGGTCCCAAATCTCCACCGTCCCGTCATCGCCACCGAACGCAAGGATTTGGTTTGTCGGTGCTTGCGCGCACACGTTGATTCCAGCACGCCCAGTTTGCAACGGCGCGAGGAACCTTCCCTGGGCCAAGTTCAACCGCCATGCATCGCGGTGCGCGCCGACAATGTACAGGTCCGCGGTTCCGCGGTGCAACAGCAAATCGCGCGGGGTCCGGGGCACGCGGGTTCGGTAGTGCGACCCGAACGGGCTGTGCAGGTCGACGTATCGGTCGACGGTCAACAACGCGAACTTGCGCCAGTCGTCTTCGAGGATTTGGAAGTCCACGATTTCCGCGTCGACGTGGCGCTTGAACTTGAGCGAGAGCTCGGTGGTGTCGTAGACGTGGATTTGCGGCGCGTACACGCCGCTCGCGAATATGAAGCGCTCGTCCCGCGTCTGCTTGATGCGCGTGGACAGGCTGGGGAACTCGAAGCTGTCCAGCAGCTCGGTCTCCCGCTGCGCGAGCTGCTCCTTGCGTTTTGCTCGCTTTTCCGCGGCGGTCGAGCGGTGCCCCACCGTTAGCGTCGGCCCTAGCTGCGAGCCGGCATGCCCCGATATGTCGTACACCCGGGTAGACCCCGCGACTTGCGCCCGTCGCACCATTGTCCGTGGAGTTGGGTGCCTGTCGACGACGGGATGGACTTGATCCGCAATGGAGCTGAATATAATGTTTCCGTTACTGTTTTCCCGAACCGGATTCGCGTGGCCTAACCCTGATTCCTTGTGAGGGTTCTGGAATAGCTTCCGCTCCAGTGCTGCGCGATCTGTCTCAGCCGTGAAGAACGCGAACAAGCCATTCTCTTGCCAAGCTGCGGACACATTGATTGTTGTTCTTCGGTCGCGTTTCGAAGCCAACGTCGCGATTCACGAGTTCTCCGACTCGGCGAAGTTGCTCTAATTTAACCGACCAATAGCCAGCTGCTTCTGTCGGGTGTATCTGCGCATTGCAATGGCCAAGTACATTGTGAACACATCCGTCCCTGTGCTGGTCACCGGGGCGACGGGCTACGTTGCGGGATGGATTGTGAAGAAGTTGCTCCAAGCTGGCGTGACCGTCCATGCCGCGGTGCGCGATCCGACCAACACGGCCAAAGTGCAGCATCTGCTGGACATGCCGAAGACTTCGCCTGCCCAGTTGAAACTGTTCAAATCGGACCTGCTCGTCGAGGGCTCGTACAAAGAAGCGATGCAGGGGTGTGAGATTGTGTTCCACACAGCCTCGCCATTCATCCTCAAGTACGATGACCCCCAGAAGGACTTTGTGGATCCCGCTGTGAATGGCACGACAAATATCTTGAAAGAGGCACTGAGAACGCCATCTGTTACTCGAATCGTGCTGACCTCATCTTGTGCGGCGGTGTACGGCGGAATAGAAGATGTAGCTAACGCACCGGGTGGCGTGTTGACAGAAACCTGCTGGAATGAGCGCTCGTCGTTGACGGACCAGCCGTACTTCTATTCGAAGGTTCTCGCGGAACGGACGGCGTGGGGAATCGCTTTGAATCAGAAGCAATGGCGATTGGTTGTGATTAATCCCGCGCTTGTGCTTGGCCCGTCGACATCAGCCGCGATGACGTCAGGGTCGTTCGATTACATTAGCATGTTGGGTAACGGCGATTTTAAGGACGGGATCAAGGAAGACTTCTCCAAGGGCGTCGTCGACGTGCGCGACGTTGCGGAGGCGCACATAGCGGGTGCGTATGTAGAGGATGCGGAAGGCCGATTTTTGAACGTCGCGGGGTCTGGGACATTCAGTGGAATCGCAGACATCTTGCGTGAGAGCTGTGGGAAAGGATACCCACTACCGCCGCCTACGAAGTACGAGGGACTGGAGTGGAAAGCGGATAACAGCAAGTCGGTGAAGGTTCTGGGCGTGACCTACCGGAAGATCGATGAAGGCGTTCGCGAAATGTTCCAGCAATTGATAGATATAGGCCGCATCAAGAAAGTTGAGTAGCTTGACCTCGGTTGGCTATGACGTGTTCACCTGAAAATAGAATAGTGGTGGCCAATTGACTCGCTAGCACCGGATTAAATTGAGGTGGGTCCGCGCATCCTTCCAAAAGGACGACACTAGACCTTCTGGACTTGCAGTGAGCTTCTTCTTCCGAGAAACAGAGCTTCTGTATCGAACGCTGCTTTGGATTGTTTCCTAGAGTTCTCCGATTGTTCATTGGGAAGTCGGATAAGTGAACTACATAAATTTATAACGGCACCCAACCATCTATCATCTTTATTGTCTTAGATACGCCTGATGTTTTGTGCTACGAAAGAGTCTTTTCTACAGTATTGCCTTAACACCTAGAAGAACTGTCTCTCTGTTCAGTAGTAACCGAGCACTTAGAGATTGTGTCGCTTTATTGACATCTCTACGATTATTCTAATTCTCCCTGCGAACCCAAGCTCGAATTATAGTCATCTTCATGGCACACATACTTTCTGATTGGACTCCAAACCTTACAGTAGTAGCTCATACACATTTGTAACATCTTGTAGCTATTTGCATTGAGCCCCTTCATTTTGCACTCCATCACTTATATAAAGATGACACAGTTAACTGAGACTACCATGAGCCTAACAACTTAAGGTTAGTTAACTAGCATTTTCCACAGTTTCAATAGCATACCGGTAGCTTCACGGACATCACTAATCTAATACTATTACTAAAAGTGTTCAGCTATTTATGAAAAGAATAGTACCGTGACTCACCGCTAGATTCTACCTCATCGGCTTCATTCTCCGTCTCGGCTTCGTTCTCAACCTCATAAGGCATCTCTATGAATGCTAACGGATTCTGAGCTCCGAGTAAACCTTGGATCCATCTGACGACGTCCAGCACCGCTCGCGACTGCTCCGCAAGCTCCATGTTTCCGCTTTTCTCCACCATCTTCAACCGACCACGCAAAAACTGGTTCTCGATTGCCAAAATGTCGCGCTCATCGTGCAACTTGTCCGATCGCTCGCGTTTCTTGCGGCGGCATTTCTGCTCAGATGCGCGGTTTTTCAACCGGCAAATCTGTGCTTTCGTGACGGGTTTGCTCCGCGCGGAGACTAATCGATTCACCTCGATATCATTTGCATGAGAGGTCCCAAGCTTCTCATCGGAAATCTTTTTCTTTCGAATCTGTCTGCGACGAGCTCGGGAAGCTTTAGTGACTTCAATAGAACTTGTTGGCGGAATATCGACTTTTTTCATTACTTTCATTTTATTCAGTTTCCTGACCTCAATTCGAACCATATGGAGAAGAGCGCTCCATGCGCTAGAGGTTATGTAACTGGGATGGATGCCCTTGTAACATTGAGAAGAATCGATGGTCGGAGAAGAACCATCTTGTTTGAATACCTTAGTTGAAGTCTAGTTGTCAAACGCAGGAGTCGAGTTCCGCATGTCTTAAAGCCTTATCAAATAATTGTCCTTGAAACCTTTGCGAAGTCATCAGCGGACGATCATTCGCAAGCTGTAACTCAAAAGATAACTGTTAAACTAGCTGAGGATGTGAACTGACGAGAGTCTTGAAGCCCCGTTGCGAGTTTGATGTTCGGGTGGACACCAGTCATGTTTGTCACCCCGCTCGCCTTGTATTGGCATCTTCACCCTTGATCCAAAGCAACTGATGCCTTGCTCGAGAACTGAAGATGGGGACCATGAATTTATTGTGTCGTAACGATTTCTGATGGCGGCTGACCGGATCGGATGAGGCAAAGGAAGCAGAAAGTGAGTGTTGGCCTTTGTCGGTTCACGGGGCGGCACAAAGTGTCTCTCCATGATGCAATAGGTGATGGATTAGGATAGAAATTAGCCAAAGAGAATGGAGAGGGTGGGACACAAGGAAATATTTGAATAACAATCGAGGAATAGAGAAGCGGCATGCCACAAGGCGATTGCCACGCAGCCATAATAGTTGCGTACACCCTGTTGGGCGTCAGAATTCGACGAAGTACTAAAAACAATCTATTGGACTTAGCAGATTATTCTTTTCTCAGCTTTTGACTTGTGCGGGAATGATTGCTAGCTTCCTAAACGTTTCCGTAGTTTAGTTGATCAATGCAGAAAATTACTAGAGAAATTTCTGCATGACTTCGTCACATCTCCGGACACTCATGAATATTGCGGAATTTAAGACGTCCAGCGGTCACAACCGTTCTTAAGATGGGGAGAATGGTGCCGTAAATCGTGAAAGTAGTCAGGCGTTTATGTAAGTCAGAAGCCGTGTTGAGTATTAGGGCTTTTTTACGCAACTATAAGCACTTGTGGACTACTTCTGCATCAGTTCAAGACTGTTGCTGGAGTCATCATCTATTATTATGATTATCTCCTTCGAATCCTGTATACGCGCACTACTTGTTCTTGAAGTCTCCGTCTGCTTTCGAATCAGACACCCTGCAGCACGTCAAGTAAGTACGTTCGCGGGCACGGTGCCTGCTGCACCACTAGCTGCCTTACTGCTTGCTCAATTTTCTGAAAGTGCTCTAGTAGGCATTACCAACAAGGGAGTTGCTGAGCTGGAACAAGCTTTTATTGGTGAACTCTTTGCAAACCCAGTGAAAACAGCTTTTGAACTTGCGAGTGGTCTAGTTCACATAATCTGGACGCAATCATCTCTTTACACTTTTTGTTTAGGGCACAGTTACTTCGTTCAACAGCTTACTCTAAGGCCAAGATTATTCACAAGCATGACCACGGTTTGAGACTGTACAGCAAGTTCATCAACAATTGGAATACTTTGAGTCACAGAAACTATCTCGATGCACGTTCATTAAACATAGAGATTCAACTAAATGCTTTAAATTATGATGAGGTAAGGCGACCTCCACCCTGCTTGGTTCAGGAACCATCCTAAGTAAGCCATAAAATTCTCAAGTTGTCTCGAATCTCTACGTTCCCTCTGAATATGTACGCTTAGGAGATTGAACTGAGAATTTTTTCGCGAGAAATAGAAGTCACACAGGAACATGAAACCAGAGAATACGCATGATGTGGTGAACTTGGCCATTATCTTTATCTACACAATAGACAAAAGAAAAACTGGAGTCGTTAATCATGTCCAAGCCACAAATGTGTGCAACGGAACTTACACAACTGCTTGTCTTGAGTGTGCCTTGAATTCATCCGATCTGAATAGGTTCGTTTCTTGTATTCTGCGCATTTTTGAGTGGAATTTGTCCTGGTCGAACTCGAGTAGCTTCAGAAGTAGGATCCGTTACAAATTTTACCCGGTTATCTCTCAGCTCATGGGTTCGATACAGTATCGACACAGTATCGATACAATGAGCTTAGAGATAAAACGGTGTTGAAGATGCATTTCATTGCAAACTACATGCTGGGCAGTACCAAAGCGATTCCCAATGAGATGCACACGTTTTGGTTGTACCCCTTATGTTCAGCAGTATATCCAAGCGTCGGGGAAGATAGATCGAGAAAGTCATCTATGATATTCGAGTCTGGAACCAGGAATTCTTTATTGGTGTGTTGCCCATGATTATTCGTCGACGGAAGGCGAGGATGGAAGGTAGAACAATATGTAGCCCGCAAGTGTGTGAAAAATGCAACCGGGTAATATTTCACGCTGAAGAGAACGAAAACGATTATGAGTGCGAGGCACCTTTTTGGCCGTGACGTGTGCTTGACAAAATGACGGAGCGATTGAGAAGAGATTCTGGTGACGGTTTCAATCACGTTCAAGTCTGGAACCTTGAATCGACCCTCAGATCGTTGACGAATCCACTGTGAATGAACATGAGAGATGTGTAGGCAGTAGTTTTCTGGTTGGAGGTCTTGATCTGTCTCAAGAAGGATCAACGTTTAGCTACTTATACTGCTTCAACAGTACCAAAGAACTCAAACGAGATATTCTAGTACTTGTATTGCAGGCGAAACTTGTAATCAAATGCCAATTCACAATTCGTGTTCCAAGCAAATGAGAACTACATCATAAAGGTGTTGATAGACACCATTATGATTCACACTGTGCCCTCCAATCTGGTCAGAATTTTGTCGCCTGAAACGGCGGTACAAAGTCTCTTCTACGAATTCTTTTTGCCGAAGCAGAGGGCTTATTCATATCAATCTAGATGACCGGGCAGTTAACGTTGCTCGTTAATGATCTTGAAGACACAGAGTAAAACGGATTTTTCATACAGGCGTTCGAGAGCGTCTAGACTAGTAATGCCTTCGCCTAAAAATTGCGAAAGTCGAAGGTTGCGCCATTCTCGCAAGAAGACTGAGTCATTTGAGTTGTTTCTGGACCATTGAAAAAATTCCTTAAATGCTTCTTCAAGGGTATTGAATTGGTTATCAACTTCGTTTATATGAAACGTTCCTGCTAAAGACTGTGTGTCAACCATGTATAATAAGCATTCTAAGGCTTCTGATGCATTCGAACGAGCAATAGAACATCGTTCATAGAGAAACGTGAATGCCGGACAAGGCTATGCTGGTCGGAGGATTTTCCAGTGTATTTAGAATTGGAAGAAGAATAAAATTTAGCAACATTTCCAACTCGGTCTTTTTCTTCTCAATAGTCCGGTTGGTGAGCGCATCTGTGACGACTAAACGTGCTCGAATTGGATATTTTTGGCATATTGGATCTATGAGAAGGAAGATAGCTGCCTGAGTTTCTAACCAACGATGAATCCGGGCTCTATTACGAGTAGAAAGAAATTTGAATTCTCCGTTAGTTGGGTTTGCGGCCTTATCAGAATGTGAAAGCTTAGCGTTCCAGCTCCGTTGAGTTTGTTGCACTAATCGGCGCAAATTTGAAGGGTTCATGCGTTCGTATTCTGGAATTGTGTTTGTTTGAACCTTATTTGCCACAGATCTGTCCGCTTTGTTCGTGTATGAGAGTTTAAGAGGCCTTCCACTAGATCCAGAGTTATTTCGTTCGCAAGCCGAAAATTCAAAACGTCGGAGAGATATGTTCCCGGAATCGACAGGACTTATGTCGCAGCTTTAGCTATGAAAATATGAAAAGATTCGCACGAAGAATTTCTGGCAAGATCCACGCTAAACTAGTTCACTAATCTTGTGATGAAATTGTAGTTCTTCTTAGTATTCGTTCGGGGCTTGCAGATCGGTGAATTTTGAGTCGCACATTAGGACCCCCAATAGAATGTTAAATTTAACTGATTAAAATCAGAATCGATACTGAAATTTTAGACCTGCTTCGCTCTCCTACAACTTCAATACGCAACGAGCTTGCGCCAGTGCACCGTGTGAATCTTCCAATATCTTGGAAGGTTGCATGTAGTGCAACCAACCATATTTGGTATTTCCTGAGATTGTATGTGCTCTCTCCGTTTCGCATGGACGAATCATGTGCAGGAAAAATAAGCTGATTGGTCATCCGAAACTGGAATTCACTTAATCAAAATTGATTTGAAAGGGCAATCCCAGTAATCGTGCTTACAGATGTCTGAGAGACAACAATGTTATCCAAATTGGAGCTGGAGTGTTCTAAATTTAGGTTGAACTGGAGTAAGTGGACTATATTCAACGTGCCTGATCCTTATAGCAACACAGAAGGAATATTAGAAGAAAACAGAAGTGTTTGGAGCCTCAGTTTTCACGCCAACTTTGTGAATTGCCATAATTTCTTACTAGCTGGCTGCTGAGGAGTACAGAACAAAGACTCATGAGTCATTCTCTTCTTAACCCTTTAACTAAACCGTCTTTGTTGTGAGGTTTCGTATTGCGTCGCTCAGGACGGAACGAGTGGATTTCCATTTACTCCATCTGGAACGCTTCAGCATCCGTTGTAGGAGTTCGCAGTCGTTCTGGGACGGTATACAAGTTTGCTACCGATTACTCTATTTATCAATTCTGGTACCGGCAGTCGTTTTCGATTCCCAGTGACTCACCAAGAATCGCTCGGCCAAAAGCCGAAACACCCGTAGATATCACTTGTTGACTTTCACGCTTACAGGGGCTTCAGCCACTGTTTCTTGCTATTGTGTGTGTGTCGTTCCATTGAGCAGTGCACCACATTGCAATCCGCAATGACGGTCAGGTGACGAGAAAAATCATCAATCTTAACTTCTCTCGTGCTACGGAAGGTAGTTCTTGACGGTTGGAGCTGCGTGTTGGGCAGTACCTTCGGCCCGGCAAAACATTGACTCAACAACGATATCAAGTGCCGCTTTTAAAAAGGAAGACACCCAACTGAGTCGATGAGAGAAACCACGAGGTGGGGCTCAAGTTGGCAAACCACGTGCCTACTAAATCAGAAGGGGGTAGCTTTATATTATACTAGATAGGTAGGAAAGAAACATTGCATTTGAAATGCCTAGTCGAAGTATCCGCCTTGATGACAGAACGACCTCACTCGCGGAACGCCTGTGGCTCACCCTTCGGGCAGCGGACAGCCTCCGCTACGAGCCGCTTCTGGGGTGCTTACTGCGTAAGTAAAGTTTGCATCGCTGTAAAATTACAGGTGGTACACGTGAAAATCGTGTCAAGCGCATCTGTAGGAAACAGTTCGTTTCTATAAATAAATGTAGAATTAAAGGAATGTAATTTGGTTGTAGAACATAAAAAGATAGTGAATGAAAGGATTAAAATGGAAAAGAAGACAACTAAGGAAAATTGTAGAAAAAGGAGAAGTGGAAAATAGTGTTTCAGTAAAGCACTGCAGTTAGAGAGGGGAGATCGAAAGCTTAGAAGTATTAAATATGCCGGAGACGACGCTTAGTTCTTTGGCGTGACTTTTTTACGTGTCATACTACTTCTGTACTTTTATCAAACGACAGATAAACTTCATCTTGAAGAAACAAAAAATTTTGCAAGGCATGCAAAACTTGTCACAGAAGTATAATCCAACGAGTCATGATTGTGGTAAAATAAGAGACAGCCATGTATGCTTCATATTTTCTCACAAGGGTATATTATCGAACAGTCGTGCATTGATTTTTGCCAGATTCACAGGTACTAAAACTAATTCCGTGTAACCATCTGTCATAAACTAGTAGAATGATACATAATGATTCATTGCGTTGTAGATCAGTGGGTATTCACTTAATCGAGTATGAAAAATATTGTTCCCCGATTCTTAAAACAAATTTTTGCCAATAGGAGTGATATTTCCAAGCGATTTGGTTTCTTGTCCCGATCGAGTCAACTCGATCGCGCAAGCGTTTGATCAGTGAAAGTATAAAGAAACGAGCAGGACGCGGCATCAAAATTCTAGCCAAAACTTCTCGTAAGCATATATGCTCTTCTCCGTTGCTATCAGTTTGAATAAGAAGGAGGTGTCGGAAAATATTCTGAGTGAATTCGCAGCGGATAAGCAGGAATGTGACTCTCCACTGTCAGGCTGTATTTCCGACAGCGAGGTGCGCAGTTCAAGCGGTGTTGAACCTGAAGACCAACAGATTATACCAATAGAAACTTATACTTACTTTCATCTACTACTATTTGTTGTAGTGGCTAGTTGAAGGTTTAAGCTCTATGTGGGCTTCTAGTTTATCAATCATAGTAAGATGTACATTTTTCGGACATGGTTCACTGGCCGCGACCTTGGCTGTCTTGTTTTCATCAGCAAAAAACATGGCTAACAGTTAAGTTCTCAGCAACATCATGTCCATTATTTCTACTATTCCCATCACAGTCCACAACTTTGAACCTTCGAGCTTTGCTGAATTCGTATACCCACTCTGTTCCAAAATGTTCTTGATTTTGGTTCATTTTTTGATTCAGCGCGATTTGGCTCTCATTGAATCTTGCAATTGCAGACCTTCTACGAAAAATTTGATTATTATGTGCCGGTGTATCGGCTGTTGTACTTACTCAAATGAGCCTAATCGGTTCATCTTTTGAATTATGTGTCCCTGAGACTCATTTTTGAATGATAATATTCGTTTTACTCGAGTTGAACAAAAGTTGCCTTAATCCTAATGTCAATTTCCATGTTACATACTCTTTTCTTGAAAACAGTTAATTTAAATTTGATATAGTTTAAACGCTTCAGCCACGGAATGATTTTCGTCTGGATACACCACAAAAATTAATTATTCTTCTTAATCTTTTTCTTTTACCAAATTCCTTTTCAATATTTTTCACAATTCGGGAATCGATACAGCTCATTTACTTCTGGATCGCTGCTACTTGGTCGTAGCAGTAGATTGGAAGATTTTTCTGGTCATCGGTCACTCCCTTTACTTAATTAGAATGCGTAATATTAATTACTTTTCGGTAAAGCCGGATCAAGCACCATATTTGTCGCACAAACGCACTAATGAAACGATAATGCAGACACTGAATTTAATAATTTTTTGCATCCTTTTCAATTTTCTCAATGAATATAAATATCAAGAAAGCGTCGATATTGCTGTCGAAAACAGTATTCATTACCTTCGCTTTATCTGCAAGTATTGCTTCATGAATATTCGTTCATGAATTGTTCTAAATCGTGGTAATTTTGGACTATTGAATAGTTTCATAATTTAGCTTCTAGATGAGTTAGCGTACATGAGACAAACTAATCTAAATGAAGATTCCTAGTTCAAAGTCATATTATTAAAGACGAAGTAAGATTCTTGAAAGTTATGTACAGTCTATTGAAACAAAGATATTAAACAGAAGTTCCTGAAGCTATCGTTTGAGCTAAATTTGGTTGTATCTGCCTCAGTTCCACCGTCTTGAAAAATCCAAACCAGTGAGCATACACCTAGAACTGTCAGCCGAGGTTCTGTTTTGAATGCATATCGATGTTTTACTATCACACGTTTCTAGTGTGACGCCTGAACAGCTACATAGCGCATGTAGTCTTGTGTTCACTGATTGTTCGGTAAACTATTCAAGAAATCAGATTTGAAGATTTATCAGCTAGTAAAATTCTAGTGTAGGTTTCCGAAATCAATTAGAATGATTCATATCTGGAATAGAGCAGTGCGGAAGTTAAGAAATTGCGCATCACAGAACAAATCATGAGGAAGCAGAAGTTGTTGTAGATCAGTCTTGCTGTATGGACAGGTTTTGTGTTTTGTGCTTCGTGCTTCACACTCCAAATTAGTTGAGCAGCTATTCCCGGAAAATTCGAAGCACCTTTAAAGACTAGATTCGAGTCACAAATATAAGTACATTTCAGTGTCTATTTTGTGATATTTAGACTGAACATAATTTATCTCTTTCTCCATGAAAAATTGAATACGACATTTCAACAGAAATACTCCACGAAAATAGTCTCGGGCTGAACTAATCCCTATGTGTACAGTACTATACAGTACGGGGTCAAATTGATATCACCATCGAGCGAAGTAGCACGCAACCAATAGAATCTACTTTTATACATAGCTTATTTTATTAAAATTTAAAAAATCTGAAATCGGAATCCGGTGAATCCAAGAAGCCAAGTAGCCATGCCAAGGAAGAAGGGTACAAAGACTGTTCCTGTTGAAATCAGAAGAGCAATGTACGCGATTTCAGTAGTCGGTGTACGTAACTGTGATATTGCTCTTCATTATCTCGTGCATCGTTCGACTGTGTCACATATTATTCGTCAACAATCTGTTATGAAGAAAAAGTGCATCAAAAAGAGAGGATGTAACGCAAATTATCTTAGAGAGGACTACGTCTGTTTCAGAAGTATATTCTTGAGTACTGTTTTGAGCCTTTGTATATTATACTAGCCAGGTTTAAATCGAATACTGGTGTGGACTTAAGTACAAGTACAGGAAAACGATACATAAAACTACTGAAAATGGAATGGTTTATTGTCATTCAGAACCCATTTCACTCGAAGAAAAATATTACTAAGCGAGTATTATGGGCTAGAAAGCATGAAAATTGGAATTTAGAACAATGGTCACAAGTTGCATTTATCGATGAGTATTCCTTTACGTGGTCTCTAAAGAAGAATCGTTTTTACGTGCGAAGATTAAGAAGAAAAAGGTTGCATCAAAACTACATTGTTCCAACCTTCAAATCCGGGTATCAAACTGTGTCTGTATGGGGGTTTTTCTCTATGAAGGGCAGGACCCCCTCGTAGGTGTAATTAGAAGCTTCACTCGAGCTACGTATCGCGTGGTAATAGACAACCATGTGCTTTCTTTTATGTACGACGTACATGATGGGCCGGCATCTCTTGTATTGCAGGAGGACAATTGTGGGCGGCACCGAGCCACGTCTATCGCTACGTATCTGCATAATGAAGAAGTAGAATGGATGCAGTGGCCTTCCCAGAATCCAGACTTGAATCCTATCGAGAATGTCTGGAGGCTGATGAAAAACCGTGTACGCAAGCAAGCAGTACCGCCTAAGAATACTGTGCATCTATTTCAGATTCTATCTCAAATGTGGAATAGTTTACCCGATAGCTACTTCAAAAGTTTGGTTGCATCTTTGCCTGCTAGAGTCAAAATGGTTCGCGAACATCTTGGCCGTTCTACGAATTACTAGTTGTTAGATAATGTTGTTTTTTGGATAAATTTGCAATGATTTTTTAGATAGTTCAGTACGATTCCTGCATTGAAATTTTTTGGTGATATCAATTTGACACCCTACCGTACACAAGAGCACATTCGGATGCGCGATTTTGGCATGTTTTAAATTAACAATATCCACGGTTCGGCGACATTTTTAGGATCAGATTTAGTTCCATGGAAATTTTAGAAAATATCGAAATCTAAATTTCCTTCACATTAATTAGTACAAATTATTCCGTTTCAGAAATTTATTTCTGTTCATTTTTCGAATTGAAAGTCTTCTGCTGGTACACTAGAATCAGATTAATCGCATGTTCCAGTGCAGTTACTAGAACACCAGATCCGAATCCATCCACCAATTAGAATCGATGAAATCGATTTAATATTACAGTTCAGATCCAGTTCCGTCCGCAAATCAGACATGACTGTTAGTTCACGAAACAATCCGATTTACCCTCGAGGCAAGAACAGAAACAAACCAGACCGAAATCGAGTGGTTCTCGCCTAGCCGAATTCCTCGACACCACACGCACATGCGCAACGCATCAACGAATTCGGGCAGCGAGAGTAGAAACGGACAGAATCAGTTGCGAATAAAAATCCGTAGCACGGTCGCAGAGGCCAGAATAAGACGTCAAGGATTGGCTACGATTGACAGTTAATGCAATCTCATAAAATTTCATTGTGCAAATGCGGCGATCAAATCACCACTCATTTCACCGAATCAGATTATGCAATGATCTGTGTGCGAAAGCCTACCACAAATTCGCATATACCACCTCCGCAGGCGAGTTGATAGTGATGGCAAGCGCAATAATCAGAGGCAGAGGTAATCGCAGGATCTCATGCATATCATGGAGCACGGCGGAATATAGATGAATCACGAAAGAAACAGCCAATTGCATATGCGCACAACAATCAATGGGAGGTGCAAAACTAGCACAGATCGAGGCAAGACCGACAACAAAACAACACTCGGCCGGCAGATGTACAACAGCAGGCACAGGAATCCACGGCTACAGCCAGCGATCAAGAGTTAGAATGTGTCGGGGTGGGGAAAGAAATTTATTCGACGTTCACCAGGACAGGGAACGGAAGAGAGTAGAAGAAAAAGTGAGCGTATCGGCACGTGAGTGGCTACCTCGAGGGGCGGCGGCGTATCGCTACTGTTACTGCTGTGGCGGTTGATCTTGTTGGGTGGGAGCCTGGTCGACGGCGACGCCATCCACGGGGGTAGAAGTAGTGGGGGAGGAGTTGGTGGCGGTTGTCGCGAGAGAGGTGTTCGGGGTGGTGGTCGTAGTAGCTTGCACATTGTCTTCGTCGTCGTTGCCGTCGTCGCCGCCGTTGCCCGGCTGAACCACACCGATAGGGGGTTGCAAAGTGGCCGACAAGTCGGGTGTTGTAGGTTGAGGCGAGGTAACGTCGCGTCGCGCGCCCATGAGGGGAGTGGTCGGCAAGGGTTGAGTTGGGACATTGAGCGTGGGACCGACGTGCACCCAAGTACGTCTGAGGAGCATGGGCCCAGCGACACGAGCGCCACTGGGTGGTAGCACAGGAGGCGGACGTTGGGGCCTTCTCAACGCGGGGTTGAGTGGCGCGAGTGCGGGATATGGCGACGGTGTGTTGTACGGCGGAAACACGGTGAGGCATACGGCGCAGATGACGTCGGATAGGCGCGCACAATAGGTGACGTAAAGGCGACACCCGGCGCAATTGAAATACAACGGTTGCGGTGCGGGCGTGTAGCTGCTGCACGTTGTGCACAATAACCCGGGCACTACAGGGGGTTGAGTGTGCGAGATACTGCTGAGTGCAGCGGCGGCGGGGAACACCATGATCTGGTGGCACCCCGTGCATTCGGCTTGCCCGGCGACGTCTTGTAGTGCGAGGCCTGTGAGTGGGGAACAATGGGGTGGGGTGTATATTGAGAGTTAGCGAAAGAAGAGGAGCGAAGCTAGAAATGTACGAGTAACATACCTCGTACGTTGAGGACAGATTCGCAACCGGGGCACTTGACAACGGCAGCGCCCGACTGATATGCGAGGTTGCGGCCGCACGCGTAGCACGAAGTAGCTAAGTGAAACGGGGCGAGGAAGAAGACGAAAGTTAGTGGGCTATCACGACCGGCCTACGAAGAAGAACAACAATACAACACATACCATGCCAACGTTGCCATGCGCGCATATTGGTGTGGGGGCCTCGGCACAGGTCGGGGGCGGGCTGCGGTTCGCATATCACAGCACGACGATGACGTTGATGGCACCCTATCGCATCGTCGTCATGCGTCGCATCGCCGCGTACACAGAATAATCACAGCACAGCAGCCGGCGAAACAATTCGATTTGGTCAACTCACCCGCACCCAACCAGCGCTCTATCATACAATCACAATCTCGTCTCAACCTGAGTCGAGCACCTGCGAAGTACATTTTTGAACTTATTAATATCAGATTAATACATCAATTATCTTCTCTATCCACACCGCACCGACTGTTCGCTCCAAACTCGCCTCACTCCCCCAACAACCGTCGTCACTTCCACCTCCACCAACACTATGGCCTTCATCACCGCCACTCCTATCACGCTCACCCGCATGTCCACGAGTACGCGTGCCACACTGCGCGTCGCACGCGGCGTGCGCGTGTCGGCTTTCCGAGGTGCGCGTCTGCACTCCACGGCAACGCCGGCTAAGCACAACGCCACGCCAACGATGGGATTCGAGATCAGCGAGGGGGTGGAGTGGGACTCGAATCCCATCGTGTTTATCCTGGCGATTGTTGGCTGGATCGTTCCATCCTCGCTGCCAGCCGGCATCCCGCTCACCAACGGCACGGGGCTGACGCAAGCGTTCTTCGCGTCCATGAACGCGAACCTGGCCAACTTCCCGAAGGGCCCCGCGGGCGACGACCCCTTCTGGACGCTGTGCTTCCTGTGGCACGTGGGGATGTTCGCGACCATGATTTTCGGTTCTATCGGCTACAACCTCAAGAACATGAAGGAATAGGACACGCCACCGCGCACTTCCGCACATTGATTCGCACCACCAACGCGCATCCATCTCCCCGCTCCCTTCCCACAATCGACGCTGTGCGTCGTAATAGTCGTTCCCTCTGCCCGGCGCGCGTACTGTAAACCGTTCCCTTTGGTGCTACTCCGCCTTCTCGTGATCGCCTATCAATTCTCGCCGTGCCGCGTGTCCTCCGCTCTGTGCTCATTCGATTTATTGCATTCCTTTCATTCCGCCTCTGTACACTGACGTGGATCCTCGCATTTCCAATTTCGCCAAATCAATGTGAGAGCTGAGTTGTACCAGTAGCCACTTTATTCGACTCGTTTCTGTCTGTCGCCACCTATGCCCCCGGGCACGTGGATGCTCCTCAAACCGACGCGTCTCCGCCCTCAGTACAACGAAAACGAGACGGAAAAAGTAACGTACCTCGTGTACTACGGGGAATCCCACACTCTGCTGACGGACCCCAGCGACCTTCAGTCACGAGAACGCATGTCTCTACAACAAAAACGAGACAATGTGCGAGCACTACCGTGTCTATTCTACACACCTTCCCACAGCCCGTCGTCAGTCCTAGTAACGTGGAGCCCACCCACGCGTACTAGCATGCAGGTGTCTACAACGCCGTTCTCACGGCTGCATTCCCACTGTCCCCGTTCGAAATGCATCGCGCTTCTTGCTCACCGTCCCACGCTGCCGTCTTTCCGACGGACCAGGAATCCACTCCTTACCCCTGTCCACCTCCAGAAACGCGCGCCTACATTCATCCCCTGACCTCCCGTCTACACGCTAGCCGGCGCTATCAACGAAAAAAACACGGTATATGGTAATCGACGTCTTCTTTTTCTCGACCAGACGGCCATTTTTCGGATTTCGCTACGGCCACTAACGCGCCCGCCCTCGACGACCGCGCCGATGCGGCAGCCTCGTCGGTAGTACACTAAACCCATCTTGTTCAATATTCATCAATCAATCAATCAAAAAACTTGGGGGTCAACTCCCGCGCCCGCGTCCGCTCCGCGCGCCGTGCCGGCCTCTGCCACACTGTGCGCCGGAGCGCGCCGGCAAGCCGCAAAGCTCCAGCCCCAGCACGACGCGGCGCGCACGTAGTGCACGCCGGCGTAGCGCCACGGGCGGGTCGGTGCGGAGCCGGGTTCTAGAGCAAGCACGAAGTTCCCACCAACAATTTTTTAGTTTGTTTTCGTCTTGTTATTTTGCATCCTGCAGTTGGCGCAGTGTTTGTTTGTTTGTGTATTACAATAGCAATAAGTGAATGTGTGTGTGTGTGTGTGTGTGTGTGTGTGTAGTAATGATATTTTCCTTTTCCCTATGCCCATCGATTCTTTTCAACAGTCCTCCACCCCACCCCTTCACCCTGTACATCTTTTCAGCCTCCGCACTATTCCCATTTCAGCGTTGTGCCCCATGCCTCGGCGACCCCGCCACTGCATTCCCCCGCGACCGATGTTGGCCACCACCTGCACGACCACCTGACGCACCAGCGTTTCCCTGTCTGTTCGTATAATTCCGCTGGCGTCCATATCCACCGCCTCCACCACCCGTTCTCCCCGACGTCGTATTCCCACCATTTCTCCTATGATGATGATGGTGATGATTGACACGTCCTCCATTTCGATTACCGCTCCCACCATTCGTCGCACCAACGTTATTTGCCACCACCGCCGTCGCAATAGTTCCCGCAACCTGTAACGGCGGCGGCGTCGGTGCCGGGATCGTGCGTCCAACCCCCGGACTCACAATCGGATAAGGCGAGATGTCCAAGTGCAACGGCATCAGCGCATTCCCCAAATTCCCCGTCTCCGACAAAATCGAGTACGCACGATAAAACTCTTCGCGTATCACATAGATCGTATCTTCATCAGCGCCACGGGAGAGGTCATGCGACAAGTTGAACGGGTCCTCGATACAGAACGCATGCCGTTCCACAGGCCGTGGTTTCCGCAATCGGTCGCGAACCGGCGCAGGCACTGTTGCCACCGGCGGGCTCTGCGCTTTCGCAACAGGTGATCTCGGCGCAGTGACCGCAGGCGATGCATCCGCGCTAGTGACAGAGCTCGACACGGAATCGCCACGCTCAGCCTCTGCATTTCCATTTGCGAGCTTCGCCACACCGGCTTCTAGTTCGTCAACCGCTTTGGCCGCCGCGACCGCATCCTCGTTGCTGTCGGATTTCACCGAATCTTGCGATCTAACCGATGCAGGTTTCGACGACACGGTCTGCGATTGATCGATCGCCGCCGCCGCGCTGGCACCGTAATTTTCGCTTTGTTGCTGCGCCGACGGCGAAACAGGCAGGAATGGCTCTGCACTTGCATCCAAAATGACCTTGCCCACGCCAACGTTGATCGGCTGCTCCACGCCATTAGGCACGGACTCAGCTTCGGTTTCGGGCACGGTCTCTTCCGTCTCCGTGCTCTCAGTAGCCATCTGCATTCGTCGTTGAGCCTCTTCCTCCGCCTCGGACGCTTGTTTATCCTCACGAAACTCACGCTCAGCTTCCTCGGCGTCCTGCTGCACAGAGGCTTGATCCCAGCCCTTGCTCTCGCGCGTGATGAGCCCACCAGTTCTCACAGCCACAACACTTTTCGCGTAATCGAACTCAAAAGCGTAGTACTTGAAAAACCCGAGCAACAACTGCGACAAGCTCTCCTGATTGCGGGAGACCCACTGAATCTTGGTGCGGTCGAAGTAGACGTTGTACTCGGTGGGCGACTCGGACGACTTGTCAGCGTGGGACACGATAGATTTCGGGACCTCCTCCTCGGGGCCGAGTTCCTTGCCGTTGACCATGCGCTGCAAGCAAGGTAGCACGGGCGGTGAACGGGTCTGACAGAACGAGATGACGAGCAGCACGTACGCGTACGAGCTCAGCGTGCCGCGATACGTGGTGTTGACGTCGCGGTTCTTCGCCCAACTCTTGATCAGTAAACAGAGTGGCCGCACACGTTCGTCCAAGTCCATGTAGGTGGCGACTAGCGCGGTGTTATGGTCGACTAGTCGGTTGTTGACACACATATCGATCTGGAATCCAGACTTGGGGTCGAACAACTTAAGTATGGGCACACGCGCATGGCACAGGTCACTACGAATCTCCATCTTGTTTCGCACCAAGATGTCCTTGATCGATCGCAGCACCTGGACCTCGTTCTCCGCCTTAATCTCGGGTGTGGCCTTGCCTTTCGCCACACCGCCCCTATACAACTTCTTCGCTCCTCTCGGCACCATGAGGCAGATGTCCACATCGCCCTGCGCGAGTGCCAACCCATTCGCCGCCGATCCGAAACAGCTCACAGTGGCGCCCGACCACTCGCTCTTCACCGCCTTCTGCAGGTGAGAGATGAGGCCGGCGCGGCGCTTGCGCTCCTCGTCCGACGGCTGAATGCTCGGTAACATTCGTGCGCACTCCCGTTCCAAGGTGCTGACGATATGAGGCGCAGCGACAGGGACGTTGGGGATGGCCGGAATCTTGACCAGCGACCGACTGGTGACACGCGTCGACACGTGATGCACTGAAGTGGGGAACCCGTGTTGCAAGGGAGGGAAAATCGCAACCGGAGGAAAAGGGGCATGACCGAACGGGGGCGGCGTGCCATTGACGGGAGCGGCGGCTACGGCGGCCCCATGGAACGGGCTCGCCGCATGAATATTGCGATGGGTGTCGCCGTTGGCGCGATTCGGCGCGCCAGCTCCTTGTCGCTGTCGCCCGTTGCCGAGATTCCGACGATTCTGCTGACTGTTCGGGCTTCTTGGAGTTCGTGGAGAATTGTTAGGTTGCTGCGCTGGCGGCGGCGGCGAGGTGTTCGCACCGACCCAGTCCCCGAAATTAGAGTTGGGGAGGTGCTTCGCGTAGAACACGTGATCGTTGCCGAGGATTTGTGCGAACGAGTTGATCAGCTTGGGGGGCGACGACGGCGCGACGTCAGGACTAAGCCCCGCGCTTAGGACGCCGGCCTGGAATGCCATGTTAGTAAAAAAATTCACCAGGAAGTCGTGCGCACTTCGCTGGAACGCCAACACGTAATACTCCTGCACACGAGCCAACCGCGTGTGCGCCTCAGCCTCGTCTATCACCAATGCGGCAGGCGCGCCGGTCGCGCCGCGCAGTCGCGCGCCGTTGGCGATAGAATTGTTCAACGGCGGGATATGCAGCGGGGACGGTGGGAGGACGGGCGGCGAGGAACGATTATTCGTCGGCGCGACGGACGTCGTCGAGGGCGGTCGTTGTGGCGGATCTGGTGGTCCCCATACCGAACGACGTGGTGCGGCCGCCGGCGGTGCTCGTGTCGTGGGTTGCGAGGTCGTAGACGTCGTCGTCGTCGTGTGGGTGCTCGTGGTCGTAGCGCCCGAGGTGCCTGTTGAAGTCGAGGTATTTCCGATGGACGTCGAGGACGAAATTGACGTCCGGTGAAGAAGAATGTTATTATTATTAATATTATTATTCGTGGTTGTGGTGGTAGTGCTCGTTGTGTTGTTGTTGCTGTTGTTCGTCATGCGCGCTTCTTCCGCGGTTTGACCGACTAGAGGCCAAGCATCAATGGCTATGTGTGACGGAGTCGCCGCACGCGCGGGTGTGGATTGTATTCGTTCTTGCGGCGTCACCGAAGGAGACGAGGTGGATAAATGATGAAATTGCGCATGACGAACATTGAGATGATTGAGTTGATGCGACGCCGAGAGTTGTGGTTGTTGTTGTTGCAAGGCGGTGTTCGACGGCGGCGGTAAATTGTTCGCGTTTGTCGGCGGCGCCTGCGCAACGGTGGCAACCACGGCATTGCCATTGATGTTGTTGCTCGTGTTGGTGGGAGCGGAGGTGGCGGTGGCGGCGAGGAAGTGGTTGTTGTTGGTACTCGATTTTGCGGGACGATAATCAGCACGAGCGACGGACGCCCAAGTCATGGTGGAGCGAAACACACACACGACGCGGGGGGCGAAACTAGGCGTCGCGTCGCGCGGATCGTCACGCGCGGCAAACACAAGCGCCGTGCAACACACGAACACAAGGAGACGAACGTGCGAACAAACGAGAACACGGTCGAGTCGCAAGTGCGCAGCGAACTGGTCGAGGCGTGCGATAGCGGCGCGGCAGCGGCATAGAAGAATATAATAACAAAACCGTAGTGCAGGCCCAAGGGAAACGGAAATTTGCGGCACACAACGTTTGAAGAAATTCGATTAATTTTGGAGATTCGAGATGCGTTGCCGGATTTACACAATCTCCTCTTTACAATCATCTCCTTTCGCCGCTGCTACTGCTACTGCTAAGTACGACTGCAGTGGGAACTGCTGCAGTCTTTGTACATGAACAATACGAATAATGCTACGGAATTGATGCTTTTTCTGTTATTCATGCGTTTCCTTCTGCTTTGCCTTGCAGTCTCTACGCAGTCATTATCCTTTCCTACCGACTGCCTTCTCATCTCTACAAACATACACACACCATTGCAGGCTATACTGTACCGTACTATAATGTCATAGGCTGGATCAATTTGTTTCTAGTGAGCAAGATGATATTGTACACTTTCCAACGCATTGTTCCTTCCACTCCCACCAATGCTACCAGGACTATCGCCGGCAGTTAAATCGAATTGAACAAAAACAATCTACACAACACGGTAGTACAGTATAACTGTAGGATTGGTTCATCGACATCGAGTGCGTGCGTATTGGCGAGTCCAATGCAAAGTATATTAACGCGTGAACAACGCAAAGGTTTTCTCTACACCACTACTGCCATCTGTGGTATAGCGCGCACGCACTACCTTGTTGCAATGCCACCGCACCACTGGAAAATGACGACTCGTTACGATGGCCCATTGTGGCCACGTACAATTTATTAAGCGTACACACGCCGTCTAAACCTTCCCGTTCACATGTTTGCTCGTGTTGAACCTACTACTGCGCAACACTATCTCCAGCATCCTCTTTCTCCTCGCTTCCAACCCGACGCACAATCACCATGAAATCAGTGCACTCAATATTCGTACCATTCACGGCTCACCACACAACGGCAGGTTCACAATGAATATCTGAGGACATCTCGGGGACGTGCGCTGGCTGTAAACGTGAGCCACCAATGCAGCGCTGTACTAATACACATGAGCGTTAATCATGGCGCACATTCCCTTGCCCTCAGTTGACGTTGTCCGTGCTAGTCGTCCAATTGTACGGGTCGGGTACAGTCCAGTCCAGTCCTGCACGATACACATTCGGCTAAATCTTTTCTTTTCTATGCGAGCAACTCCGAGTGACGTAATAAGCGCAGCACCTCATAGCAAGGTCCACTATTCGCCATGCACCACTACGCCAAGCGCAGGACACTATTGGAAGGGATTCTCTCATTACATCAAGTTTACCAAGGGCTCACCTTCTTTTCTCTTTTCTCGTTCCATTCGTGCACAATGAATTTGTTGCTATGTTGGTCAGCCAATCAGAGCTGCGGTTATGGTACGCTTCCCTACACCCACTCTTCTCGCACTTGTTATTGGTGTCCTCGAATCCTCGCGTCACTTCCCGCTACGCGAAAGCACCCAACCAGTGCCACTTTTTCACTCAATCAGACATCCCGCCCGAATTAAATATCCCACCCTTTGCAGCGCGCGCAGGGTCCTCGTCTCATCCAAAATCTGCGCTCCCGATTCTGCCTTGCTTCGCAATCTCACTTCCTTGTGTAAGTCACTCGGCGGCACGTTGACAGTTTGGCGGGCCCAACGTAGCCCGCCTAGTATCGCGCGGCCCGCTATTCGCTTCGCCTCCTCCCTATTCAGTTATTGCCCTTGTGTTTTACTAATGCCACCCTGCCCACTATGACCACCGAGTTAGCTCAGTTGTCAAGCAATCCTCTCGCTGCTATAGAAATCGCGGTGGGGCCGCCCGCACCCGAACTACCGCACCAAAATCCCGACAACGGAATCGTCCTTGATGGCATTTACAGCTCGGATGTGACACGATTCGTTTTGAAGAAGGCGCGCTTTTCCAGGTAGGTATGCAATCAATTCGCCGGTGATAGACATAGTATTAATGCCAGTTAGAGATGATATCCGAATATTCGACACCTCTGGTGAGCTTGTTCTAGTTTCGCACCATCCCGGGAAGAATCCGTATGAAGCGCTAGACCCGTTCGGCGTGACACCACTTGTAAGGCAGACGTTCCTATTCGATAACTCAATATAGATATCGGCTAACATCTGAAGTTCTCATTCGCTGTTAGGAGGACATTTATAGCTGGGGTGGTGAATGGGAGAGCATCACCGATATCACGTCATACAACAACGATCTTTCAGATTTCGAAGTACGCCCCAAAACGCTAACTAGTGAGTGGTACAGTACATCCATAAATTTCTACTCTTAACTCAACATCGAATTAACACGACTTCAGTAAAGGGCCGACAATTTGTGCAGCGCAACGGACAGAAATTTCTCAATGTCGCCAAGCTAGGCAAATTGAAATCACTGTCCATTCGTCCCACCTTCGGCGTGTTCATCGCCGACGGCCCTGAAATGCTGTACAAGGTCACCGCCGATCTGTTTGAACGCACGATGTCGTTCACTACACCCTCCGGCGATCTCGTGGCGGTGATGGCGAAAACTAAAAATGCATTGATTAAAAGCGCGATCTTCGGGAATGGAACGGAGTCCACTATCGATATTGCACCAGGAGTTGACGTCTCTGTGATATTGGCCTCGATTTTCGGCATAATGAATGTGGGAAATAGCTGTAAGTAATAGGGTGCTATCGTAGGTTTACGGCTTCTAATTTACTAACGCGTAAAACTAGTGATTAAGGACGCGGCGAATAATTTTCTATTCGACCCTATCAAGGACGAGTTCACGAACGGTGTGATGGATGTTGTGCTAGGAAATGAGGAGGAGAACGACTTGCTCCAGTTTTTAAACGAGGAAGTAGATTTCGGCGAGTTTGATTTGTCAGGTCTGGGCGACGGGATTATGGACGAACAAGGTGGAGTGTTGGGTGCGATAGACGCCGCGGGTGCTGAAATTTTTGGTGACGGTGATGGTGAAGCTGGTGGTCTGGGTAGCGAAATTATCGGGGAAGAAGATGAGGTGTTTGGTGGGATAGAAGAAGCCGGTGCGGCAGTTTTCGATGGCGGTGGTGAAGAATTCGAGTACGAGTTTGCAGAAGCGGCTGGTGGTTTTCTTGATGGCGCTGGCGAACTTTGCACTTGCCTTTGTGACTTGTTCTGTAATGAACACGAGTGAAAAGTTAAATAGCAGAGCTCGCAATATTGACCAGATTTTTTCGATTCATTCTTCACTTGTTCAATTGCCGTTGCGATTTAATTTGATTTCTTTGAATTGGTTCTGTACCGATACAGTGATCATGGAAACATATACTAAAGTCGATATTTCCGTGTGCCGTTTATCAACAATAAACTTAGAGACGATTTGTGATATCAATAATTTTCATAATGCTTCGAAATAGGAAACGAGAACAAAGTTCACAGCAAAGCACAGAACAGAACAGCACAGCGCAGCACACCTGTAATATGCGGCGGAACAAGCACTGGTTATTCTTATTCAAAGATTACTGACTCAAAAAAACATAAACGGATGAGGCTACATTACCCATATATCACTTTGTTCCTGCAGATTTTCTGAAAAGATCTGGTTTATTGAGATTTCGTGAATGAAATCGATAATTTCCGACTAGGTGTGCAACTTGTATGGGCAAAAGTGTTTCAACTAATCTCTGAAAGGGATACCAACTGAGAGACAAGGATCACTGGCCTAGATATTTCTAAGATAATCAACTGAAATAATTGCAATATGACCCGAATAATTGAATTGGTCTTAGAGCTGAAGAAGAATTATGTGGTCTCATTGCTGTTAATACAGTAAGTGTACAGAATTCATAAGCCTCGTGAACTGAGGAAGTTTAGATTTATTCGTTCCCGGACCTCACATGGTGTCAAATAGAAAATCCTTTCCTGGACGCTCAGATTCGAAAGGCAAATCAAAGTATCGCTATGAATAAAAACTTCAACAAGATGGGGAAGGGGGTTCGAGGGATAAGTTAATGGACTTTCAAGAATTCTGTAGAACATGGAAGTGCTGATTCAAAGTTCGTCGTTCCATCATAATGGCGATTTCTAAACGCAATCTCTTAAAATTGAAAAGATACAATAGGCGTTCACATGACAACATAAATTGCAGGTGAACGACTGTTCGAAGAGCTGAGTAGAAATTAGATTCGCCGATTGCCGAACATTTCCGTGAACGATTAGACACGTGTTAACGTACAGTACTACTATATCGCCAAAACAACTTAAGTACTGTAGGCATCAACATGATCTATTGCTGCACAACTCTTTAAACAGAAGGAAAATCAAAATAAATGCCATGTTCCACTCCGTCTGATGGGCTCCGAACACCCTGGCAGCAAACGCATAACGGCAACCAAGAAAACGAGATTATGAGAGTCTCGAACGTTTCTCGGGAAGTGAATGGACATCAGTACTGCGTTTCCTCCGAGCCTCTAAGGTCTTCGAACGGATCCTCTCTGTGCAATTTGAGTGCACGACCTGCTGGGTTCTCTTTGCACAAAAACGCATCTGCGGATGATTCAGCGTTTCGTCTTAGCAAATTGTTTGGACTAAAGCATTTGAAGACACACCTAATCCAGTTGCAGCTAATGACTGGTGATGAGCGATCCAACATTGTATTTCAATCGCATGTCAATTCGAGATTCGTATCAATAATATGGGTGTGGGATCAGGACTTTGGATTCTAAGCCTGGAATTCATGAAGATACTGATATGTGTAATGGTGAATCATTGCTGCAAGAACCTTTGTGTCCCAAATTACTGTCCTCGATCCACACTGGCTTCAGTTTGATCGAGAAAGAGCCTTGGATTCTTGATTGGAGTGGTCATTTCGATTCTTTCTCCTCATCTCAATACCCCGAAAATTACTAGTGAGGTTCTTGTGAGACATGAATTGAGTCTTAATCGCTTTTCTATCACTCAAACTTTAAATAGACACTACTTGACTCTGAATAGCTGCTTCAATCGAGAATGCAACACGAAAACAAATAACAAAGGTGCTATATATTTAGAAAAATGTAAAAAAGGTCGGGAAGCAGTTCGCAAGAGCGCAAAGGGGTGATGGAGAACGAATTGGCTATCCTTGAAGTTCAAACTGAGATCCTGCAAGAAACGAAGCTGAATCATTTGTGAGTGATTTGAACGAGCACAAGTCTGTATCGTTTTCATCAGACTTCTGGAAGATGGTAGTTATATTCCTCCGGAAAGAGTACCGATGAGGGCCTGAGCTTATGGAACTAGGTCATGAACAATCGACGTCTTTACATGTGCAGTAGTGAAATACCAATTTACATCGATTTCCCAATCATGTGGAAGCTAAGATAAAGTAATCGAAGTGAATCATTTCTACGTCGATATCAGTGCAAAATACAGATTTCTAAGCGGTCTAGATTACCAGCTTTGGACAGAAAGGAAGCTCCACATATTGTTTTACAAATTCGAAAGATGTTGCAATGCTACGGAAAGGTGTAATCGTCTGGAGGTTTGCTGTAAGTCCGGCTCGGATGAAGGAAGCAGTAATGTCCAGCCCTCCGGTCAAAAAATTTAACAGTAGAACGTAAGGGTTTTGGTGGTTTCTATCGTCGTCCGAGGGCGATTGGACGCGTTTAAACTACGGCAACGGTCATTATCATTGTTGCGACCTATGGCCGCAAAACTTAACCAGCGGTAACTTGGAACGTAATGGATCTTATACTTCGCTCAGCGATTGGCTTCAGATTTGTCAAATTCCCTGTAGGAACGAAGTAGGATGTTGAAAATCAAATTATCAAACGATTTCGATACGATCTGATTTGCAGCATTCAGAGTAGACTGTTTGAGGTTATCCTTCTTCAAATCTAAGAGAGTTCCTGTGATCAGCAGCCTTCGAGAAAATGTTTTTCTGTAGAGTTCCGTGCTTCCCCTATTCATGGCACTTTAAAATTGGCAATGGTGATAGAAAGCGGTAAATTGCTTAAGTGCTTGACTCGTAATGTGAAAGTTGTTCGCGCAGCAACAGATAGTTGCATGTCCGTGAAAACATAGATCGAAGGACAGTACTGTGATCTTCACCAAACATCGTTATTGCCAGACAATCATCATCGCTTGCAACTTAAAATAGAAGAAGGAGTCATCCAATGCGATCATTGATATCGAACATTTAAATAGCATTTGATTCGAGAATTTTTTACAAGGCTCTGAGTTCGTAGACTTCGATCGGAAAGTATTTCTGTACTCCTACGCAAGAGGACGGATTGAGATTACTGTAGATTTAAACACGAACGAAAACAAGTTGCCTGAGATCATACGATAATCCATTAGCCCGCGATACATCGTTATAATTCTATTACTTTGTTGAAGAAAAAAAATCAGTTACGTAAATTCCTATAAACAAGAGTCAAATATTTTCCTTGTATACTCAAGCTAGTGTGAGAAGCTGGACAGGAATAAGATACATTTCAGCACTTTGTACATCAATCAGCTTTGACGTGATTGGAATTCGACCAGTATTTTGGAAAAGTTAAAACAAACTTAAAACCTCTGCTAGTACAGCCGTAAACCAATCAAACAATAAAGATGACATATTCTTGATTTTACGTAATCTGTTAGAGTTCTCGCGGTACTAGATAGATAGTAGAACATTCTGCTGGAAAAATACCTCGATAATCTCACAAAGCACGAGAACAAGTTTAAAAACAGATAATGATCACTCATAACTATCGTGATTTTGACATTTCTGATTACGAAAAATGCGTAGGTATGCAGAACGTCATACTGGGTAAAGAAATGATGATGTCGCTCTACCCTTGATCTAGTGCTCATATAACATAGATAAGTAATATTTTATTCACAATTTCTTTCGTGCAACTAATCTTATATAGTCAATTGCTCTAGTTAATGTGACAAGAGAACAGAATTCATGTTAAAGCGACACCGTAATAATGCAAAAATCTAAGAATACTATTCATATGCCTACATATTGAAAAGCGTATAGGCGAATCTCAAACAGTCAGGCTAAGTTCACGTCAATGAAAGGAATATAGAAGATACCTTTCTATGACAAATGAGCGAGTTTGATTACTGATTACGAAACCAAAGATATTGGCCTCTTATTCCGTTTCCGAGCATGGATAGAATATGCAAATCAAGCCCAGCTTTTCGATTGAATCTCAGTTAGAATTATTTTTTCAATTTATTTGCCATTTTCATACCTGGCCAAGAGGTATGAAGTAAGCATTCACACAATTCTTACCCTTGGAGAGCTCTCTTCTGCTCAAACTCTAATGACACCGGATCCATCAGTTATTAAAACGTACTATCAGGAACGTAATTGAATGCTTTGGAACCCTTCTTTGTTAAGCCCAAATCCCTCTGATATTGGCGCAATCTTTCAAATAATACGACTTTGAAAACTTCTAAAAGACGTTGATGCCTTGGAGTTGTAAAATTTTTAGAAAGGAGGCAAAACGTATACGACAATCATTCCTACTTTAGTAGACAATACGATCGGTGTTGGTTATAAATTATTCATACAATTGAAGAAAATAAGTCAAAAATATTTGGCCTAAAATCCCGGAGTAGAACTGCAGTCTAACCTCTATATATGTCCACTCGTGAGACATCGTGGAATTGATGGAATCTGGCCTGTAATGCATCTGCACTCAGTACGAATGTGCACTGTGCATTAAAATGATGCGAAGAAACGCAGGGTTCCGTGCAGACCACCGCCAACGGACAGACATTGTGCTCGTTGCTATGTGTGCGCGCGCGCAAAGGCGCGCAATCGCGTTCGATCTTTGTGGACACAAGAAGCTCGTCATTTTGCATGATTTCCTCCGACGCGAAGTAGGCACGGATGTTGTACGTTTCGGTAGAAACATTACTTCAACATGTTGTAAAGAAGGTAGTTCGTTCTTGTTCTCATGAACCAATGCATTATCTATCAATAGTAGCGCTCTCCTCCCTGGTGTTCAAGATATGTACGCCTCAAAGCGCAGAAACTAAGCCACAAATATATTTCGGTTCATCCACGCCTTCGGCGCGCAGTGGTAGTCGAATCCCAGTGCCTCTCCCGTCCTCCCTCCGAAGCACCTGAGACGCAATGCACTGCCCACCACCAACGGCGGCAGACGCTCAGAGCCATCAACATTACAGCAAGGAAGGAAGGAAGGTGATGCTGTCCTTTTTCACCTTCCTTCCTTGCAAAGAGCGGGTCCAATGGTAGTTGTGGGTGCGCGTTTGAAGTTCAACCCGAACTCATCCGCATTAAATACGTCCTTCGGGTTGTACATTTCGATAGTTGGACGTAAAGTAGATAGGCACGCCGCAATAGGGGCGCAATCGGCATCCGCGGCTTCTCCGTGTGATTTAAAGCAGCGTAAGTTGTTTCTACTTTTGATTGAACAGAGCCAGCCATTGCTAAATTTTATTTCAATACGTTCGCTCGGGAAGCGCAGTTCATTCTGCGAGTGTAATATTCGACGAGCTTTCTCTTTTATGGTTTCCTCTTGTAAAAATACTTCGTTATCCCTCATACATAATACCCATTCACGTAGAAGTACTTCTAATATCGCACTCGAAGGTCATTTGATTCAACTTTCCGCTGTATTTTGTCTTCATCTTCAATAAAACGCTTTATCGTTCTGCGGCACGGTGATTCTGATAGATTAAATCGCGTCTTCACCCACCAATCTATCTCTTCTCACATTTTCAGATCTATTCTGGCCCCACTTCGGGCAAACTCCTGCAAAATGGCGAGTTTCTGTGTCCACGACAATAGAACGCGAGTGCGCGCCATCGCGCGTGCTCGCACGTAGCAAGGAGAACCATGTCTGTCCGTCGGCGGTGGGCTTCAAAGAGCCCTGTGTTTCTACGCCTATGTTTAATCCACAGTGCCCATTCATACTGAGTGGAGTTGCATTACAGACGAGTTTCCAACAATTCCACGATGTCTCGCGAGTGGACATGTCTACAGGTTAGACTGTATCTGCTTCATGGAATACAGCAGAACTCTGTTGAATACCGATGACTGCAGTTCTCTGCATTCACTATTGAACAAAATCCCTAATTGACACCTAACAATAGCATACATGAGGCTGCTTAAACGAATTACACTTTAGGATAGCTTTCAATCTAAGCATTTGCTAAAGAAATATTCTATTACTACGTTGAAAGAAATTGAAGCTTTCTATTCTTCTGACTATTCATTCAAAAAAAAACAGTAAAAATAAAAATTAATGCGGATAACTAAAAATAACTACAGTACACTTGTACTATTCTCATCGCGATTTTCCACTTGGTGGAGATAATTTCCGATTCAATTCCGAAAAGTAATAGAGTGTTGGCAGCATAGAATGGTTTTCTATCGACATTAAACAGAAGAATGGTTGAAATTATTAATGCTTAAAGTTCTGCATGTTTTACCAACTTGATATTTAATGTTGTTCATAGAAAGTGAAAATTCACATTGGCAAAGTCATGGAAATCTATATTTTCCACATTTTACCAATAGTTTTTCACCAAATTTTACTTTCGAAAGGGCTTAAATATTGACTTAGGTGTTTTCATGGAACGGTATATCTTCATCCTCGTGGTTCGTGTTGGATGCGATTGGTGTGGACGATTCGTAGCTAGGCTTTAGCGGTTTCCATTGACACACGACAATTTGAGTTGAACCGAATCCTTCAGTGGAGTGGAATTCGAAACCTTAGATCTGGATAACAGTTGTAGAGAATCCCTATTTTGTTGTTGTGAGGTCATGGTTAATCTCTGTGATGGATGTTCTGTACTCAGATTGGAAGGAAAGGATGTTGCGGGAATTATTGTTTCTCTTTCTGTCTGTAATCACATCCATTCGTAGACTGCAATATGCTTAGTACACGGAATCAGAACCAGCCAAGTATCAGCGGTGGTAAATAAGCTAAGACATATATATCGAAACATATAAAAAATATCATTGTAGGGAGTCGACGTTGATCCAGGGCAACCAAATGAGTGGAGCGATTGGCTGCGCTCTGTGGGCTTCCTCAGCAGTTGTGTCTGTTCCTTTGCCTCTTGCAAAAATCCATCCACGGAGGTCGAGTCCCTCTCTTTTACAAAATGAAAAGAACACAATTCGCAGAAACAACCAGATTTTTCTGCCATTAGTATCCGCAATTTTGCCTCAGTGCTGCACTTTCGTCGTCTCAACAGTTTGACAGAGCAAGAGCTGAACATTATCAGGTCTTCAGAGATTTCAGAGGTGGACGTGCGAAAAAAGACAATCTAAGTTCGGAACTGTAGCCCAAGGCAATGTTGCGCTGAGACAATCCAAACGAAAACAGATATTGAAAGACTGAAATACTCGTTGTTCGTAAACTATTTATTCACTTTGGTTTCCAATGCTTTATAACCGCATTAAGGATTACGAACATCAGATACAGAAGCGTGTTTAGGTTCGTAAGGTTGATAGTGAAGCTTCAGCACCTTCCAACCAAGTGGATCCCGAGTATTTTGCTTAATTTGGGATCCTACAATCGTTTCTGTCACGAATAAGGATTGATAGGTGCTCAAAATGGGAGTTCCGTGGAATTTGGTGATGTATACATACTTTGAGAATCTACCGAGGTCATTCCAAAGGATGTTGACTAGTGGCTTATGATTTATTCTTCGCTCTACGAAGAAATTTTGGTGGATACTTCGACTATGGCGCCTCTCGTTGGTTTTTGGGCACGTATTCCGCTCTTCCTTTGGGACTCAGTTGGCTATCCACACCACATCACCAGAAGCATTACACTGAACTCTTTCCAGAAGGACGGCGTGACGCCTGGGCTGCTATCTTAACCGACAGTTATTAATTTGGTCTCAGGTGGTCGTGGTTTTAGTTCTTGTTTTCCTCCAGGCTAGTTTTGCGTTATAGCAGCCATACAATAACTCCTGCTTGTATTAATGCCAGATACTTACGGATTGTTCTTCATAAAATGTTTACAGAAGAATAATGAATGTCAAATCGATCGAAAACACATATGATTTAATAATTAATTCTTTATTGAAAGGAAAGAAAAGAGGGAAACGTAGAAACATAAAATTTCTGATGAAAACGTTGATCAAAATGGTCGATTAATGAACACTAATTGTTTGCTAAACAATGAATCTTCCATACAACGAAGCTCTAGCATTTTTATCAAGGATTTTTCCCCGTTACTGGTACAAATTATATACTGCTAATCAATTGGATGTAATTCTTTCATCTCAGGTGAAACATGTCCCGATACTTCATGGCACTTTCGGTACATGCCAAGAAATTTTGTTCTACCTACAGCTTCTGACCCAAATATTCCTCACCTAGCTCGATAAGTTGCAGAATTACTAGCCAACGGGGTTGATTCTGTTTTCCTACTGAGCCAAGCTGCTAGTAAATCTTCACAGAAGCAGTCAATGCAAGGATCCTAATTGAAAACCTATGCTTCATCGCAAGTAGTCCAATCGCGATATACATAAGTACAGATTCTTCAAATTGTAATTTAACATTACAAATTGCACACCTCCGAAAACAAAGAAATGTGCTACTACAGTTTGATCCAGAACAAAAATCGGGTGCTTAGCGGTATTGCTCATAAACTAAGCGTAACCGAAGGCAAATCGATATGAAGATTTTACTCGGGTACCGATTAGTTGGAAGGTGAATCAATACAAGCACCAGGAAATTCGCGAACTTAAAATTGATAGCATTTTTCTACCGCAGAAAACTGTCAATGAAATTTGTGATCAAGATAGTGTCATCCACAAATTGGATGCGACATATCCATGATTAAATCTTTAATGTTAGGGCCAACGACACCATTCTAGCTCGACACGTATCTAAGTCAGTCTGCTTCGATAGAAACAAGCACAAACAGTATCAGATTTCATGACTGAACTCATTGTAATTGACCTAGCCCCGAATGAGATGCAGCGCCAAGAAGTGGAAAAGAAGAATTTGAGTATTTCGCTTCCAATGATTCTGCGGAAATTGAATCTATAATTCAGGACTGTAGCAGAACATTTTCTATTGAGAATTCAGTTCTCTGGATAAAGTTTGATACTAGCAGACGAAAAGAATATTGAATATAATTTCAAAAAATCTCAAGAATATCTTGAACAACGCTATATTACCATGAATTATACAATAACTTGCGGAAATTTACGAGATAATTAAGCGAATTCGAAATATTATGGATCTTCCACTTCTGAGATGTCATTTTTTGCTGTCAGTATCAAAAGTCACTAACCCCTTTAAGAACGGGCACCACACAGCGCAGTATTTAAGAACGTTACCGATTTTAAAGAAAAAGAAGACGGAAGTAAATCGATGTCAATATTGGAGAGACGATTTAGGTGTAACTTACTTCCATTCGAGAACATGCAGAAAAATTTTGTCGATGAACATTCGAACTTCTCACTAAGGCACTTTCTAAAGATTTTTACCAGAATCGGCCAGAGAGTATGTGGTAGTAGAGAAAGAAGTACTGACAAACTCAAAGCGTGAAATAAAACCAATTTTTTGCTTATTTCCTATCAGTGCCGATAAGTTCTTACTGTTATTTGGATTTTATCGCATGTTCATTCCACTTCCATGACGTTTTCTTCCCCTTGAAATTTGTATGCTTAAGCGCAAAGCATGAATTGCTGGGACCATACGCTACTTCATGAATATGGTAGAATAGAAGGTAAAATTTTGCTACTTGTATAAGACAGAACGTATTATTGGGTTCATGATACTGTTGCTTATTGAATAGCAGACTTTTCGCCTTCAGATTACTCGATCTGTTTCACGTTTCCGAAAATTTCCATTCATTCTGCTTCATGCCGATGATTGGATTGCTGACCTACGAGAACTTTATCTACGTCTATTTCTAGTTGTCTTAGGTTGGTAAAAGACAGTTTCGGTCCCATTCGGCCCACAATTTAGGTTTCTGAATCAAATCTAGAATTTCGCTGGCCACATCGCTTACTTCTCTGAATAGTTGCCGTTTTTGTGGTAGTGCATGGAGCACAACTTGCTGTTTAATGAAACGGCGAAGTCCACGAGTTTCCGGTTTGCAACTTACATATTTATACAAAAATGCAGAAAAATGTACTGAATTCACGGTTTTGTCAATTAGATTAATAGGGATGGCATTATCTCCGCGAAGGAAACATTAGATTAAGATCTTTCTACTCTATTGTTTAGAATATTCCGTATTACAGAGCGGACTTCCAAACTATAACTGACTTTCGCTGAACGCCTATGTAAATCAGAGAAACCTTCTATTATTGGTACGATAGGTACGAAGGCACAGAGGTACCCTATAATTTGCTCCAAATATGGGACATGAATTACAGCTGCAGAGTTTACTGCAAAACTCTTCACTTGAAGTCGAGCCATACTGTGGACGTTGGTTGAAATAAAACCTTACGAAAAGATTGACCATAATTACTGAGTGGGTGATCTTGCATTGCCTAGTTTCAATATGATTTCTTGCTCATTGGCTACAATATATACTGGATTTTCAAATAAAAACTATGTGTCCATGATAATGGAATGCAATCCATTCAATGAGGAATAGATTGCTGTGAATTGTTTCTGCTTCGGCGAAATTGGTGTGGCATAAATGAACACCTCAATGACAACAGATAAGATATGCTGTACGGAACGATTTAGTCATCAGAGTTTCCGGTTTTGATTGCAATTATGTTTTTAACTACCAGAAAATTCATAATCACCCCCTCTGCAGGAATAAAACTCCTGTAAAATAATTTTGCAGAATATATGTCCAAAAGGAGATCCATTGCTGTATATATGTACATATTATGTCGATCGAGAACCAGTTATTGAACTTAAACCCGATTATTTACGCAATAGAATTTAATTTGAGAGTATCCAGTGATGTAACATTATTCCATAATGCTATCTGTCGTACAGACAATAACACTCATTTGCTTTTAAATTGTGTTCCGTAATTTGTCTTATGATCGCTGTCATACAGCAAATCGTAATGCAAGTCAACTGGGTAGAGTGACTAGCTAATTGTTTTGCTCTTCAAAGAAACCAAAGACCTATCTCAACTCAAAGATATTAAAATTTTGCAATCCTTACTAAAATCTACTGGAACCAGCGCAATTTTCAAGCTAATATGCTTGCCACTTCGCGGTATGACTGAAAATTTACAGACAATAGATGTGGAATTTTCCGATTAACGCTGGCTATCGGTAATTCGCATCGCCTCCGCAGCCTGAATCTTGAGCCTGACTATCCGCGAAAAGAGTTAAATCATCCCAAATCTTCGCTACAGCTCAGTACACAGAGAAAATCTCTGTTATAAAGTAATGCAAACGCGCATATCGATATCTTTTTCGGTCTGCATGTCTATGTTGTAGAACGGTCTGTACAAATTTCGAAGCAGAAAAAGTAACTAAATGGATGATTCGGCTTTCAGTTAGAAACTAAGGAAATTTTGGATCGACAGAAGGGTAGGTTAGGGTAGAGTAATCAATAAAAATGGAACAGACTAACTGTTTCGAAGAAAGAGGGGAGAAAAGATTCAAAAAAGTATTGAAGAATGCGAAGCGTGACAGCAGTGTTGCTACCTCCTGGTATCTCTGTAATGAAATGTAGAGGATACAGGAATTGTTCTGGCTTAATTTACTCGATCAGCAGCACTCGTACTGCATTTAAACTGTGCATTGATACAGATCCGACTCCGTATGTTCTATAGGTAGCTTGTTGAAAATACCGATTGCCAAAGTTACTCGAGATTAGCGGACTTATGGTAGGAAGAGCAGTATAGAAAAGCGAGAATCCACAGGCTCAAAAAGTTATGTGCATTTTTGTCTTTACGAATCTGGATTAATTTTCCTAGGCACAGCTCGGTATCACGCAAAGAGAACGCGAGCCAATTTATTTACCTTTCAAACGGCTGCCGGATTTTTAACGGTTGTGGAATC
>JAAUYH010147684.1_pt1 | contig 40007 bp, 39 predicted proteins | sample 7278061 | NCBI WGS metagenome assembly JAAUYH01 (sample SAMN14350203, study PRJNA611818) | marine sediment metagenome | isolation source: surface marine sediment (0.6m) | place: French Polynesia: Moorea | collected 2018-08
ATCGCAACTAATGCGCAAGCGGACAAGCCGCTCCGAGCCGGAGTGACACGCTACCGAGTCAGCTTCTTGTAAGCCAACCTCGTAGGCCGATCCGCGGCATCGCCAAGCCGACGCCGCTTGTCCTCTTCATACGCTTCGAAGTTCCCCTCGAACCATTCGACGTGCGAGTTGCCTTCGAACGCCAGGATATGCGTTGCCAGCCGGTCGAGGAAGAAACGGTCGTGCGAGATCACCACGGCGCAGCCGGCGAAGTTCTCGATCGCGTCTTCCAGCGCGGCCAGGGTCTCGACGTCGAGGTCGTTGGTCGGCTCGTCGAGCAGCAGGACGTTGCCGCCCTCTTTCGGCATCTTGGCCATGTGCACGCGGTTGCGTTCGCCGCCCGACAGCTTGCCGACATTCTTCTGCTGGTCCGGGCCCTTGAAGTTGAACGCGCCGACATAGGCGCGGGTCGACATGTCGTGGCCGTTGACCTGCATGTAATCGAGCCCGTCGGAGATTTCCTCCCAGACATTGTTCGTCGGGGTCAGGTCGTCGCGCGACTGATCGACATAGCCGAGCCGCACGGTGTCGCCGATGCTGATCGAGCCGCTGTCGGGGGTTTCCTGCCCGGTGATGATCTTGAACAACGTCGATTTGCCCGCGCCGTTAGGGCCGATCACGCCGACGATCCCGCCCGGGGGCAGCTTGAAGGAGAGGTCTTCGAACAGCAGCTTGTCGCCATAGGCTTTGGAGATGTTGTTCGCCTCGATCACCTTGCCGCCGAGACGCTCGGGCACCTGGATCACGATCTGCGCCTTGCCGGGCTTGCGATCCTGCTGCGCTTCCTGAAGTTGCTCGAACTTGCGGATACGCGCCTTCGACTTGGTCTGGCGCGCACTGGGCGTTTGCCGGATCCATTCGAGTTCGCGACTGAGCGCCTTCTGACGCCCGGATTCCTCGCGGCTTTCCTGTTCGAGACGCTTGGCCTTCTTTTCGAGATAGGTCGAGTAGTTGCCTTCGTACGGATAATAGGAGCCGCGATCCAATTCGAGGATCCACTCCACCACGTTGTCGAGGAAGTAGCGATCGTGGGTGATCATCAGCACCGCGCCCGCATATTCCTTCAAGTGGTTTTCGAGCCATTCGACGGATTCCGCATCGAGGTGGTTGGTGGGCTCGTCGAGCAGCAGGATCGAGGGCTTCTGGATCAGCAGCCGGGTCAGCGCGACGCGGCGCTTTTCACCGCCCGACAGGTTCTCGACCGAAGCGTCCGAAGGCGGGCAGCGCAGCGCCTCCATCGCGATTTCGAGCTGGTTGTCGAGCGTCCAGCCATCGACCGCGTCGATCTTGGTCTGGAGCTCGGCCATCTTGTCGCCCAGCGCGTCGAAATCGGCGTCGGGTTCGGCCATCTGCGCTGACACGGCGTTGAATTCCTCGACCAGCTGCGCGGTTTCGCGCGCACCGTCCTTGACGTTTTCGAGCACGGTCTTGGTCGGGTCCAGCTCCGGTTCTTGCGGCAGGTAGCCGACGGTGATGTTCTCGCCCGCCCAGGCCTCGCCCGAGAAATCGGTGTCGATCCCGGCCATGATCTTCATCAGCGTCGATTTGCCCGCGCCGTTGGGGCCGACAATGCCGATCTTCGCGCCCTGGTAGAATTGCAGGTTGATGTTCGAGAGCACCGGCTTCTGGGCACCGGGGAAGCTCTTGGTCATGCCTTTCATGACGAATGCGTATTGCGCGGCCATCGTGGGTCGTCCTTTGGATCGGGTAAAACTGCTGGATATTTGCGCACGCCAGATAGTCGCGAGCGCGCCGGGCCGCAAGCGCGCTCGCGTGCATTCCTGCCGGATCAGTGCGGATCGTAGTAATACTGCTCGGCCTCGTCGTCGTAATGGAGCTCGTGGATGTCCCATTTGCGCGACGCCTTGGAGGAACGTTCGAGCTTCTGTGCGAGGATCACCTTGTCGCCAAGCGCGCGCACCGTGATCATGCCGTAGACCGCGACGTTGCGATCGCGCTTGTCTTCGAGTTCGGCGATCATGCTCGCCTTCTTGTTCTTGTTGGTTTCCGCCTCGATCGCCGCGATGGCAAGGAGCACCTCGACATAGCTGGAGATGAAGGGCGAGAATTCGCGGGTCGAGCGCGCGAGTTCGGTCGAGAAGATCAGCGGGCGGATGCCGCGCGAATGCTTGCCATAGGCACCCAGCGCGTCCGGTCGGGGATGCACGTGCGATTCCTCGTCGCCGCTCGAAATCACGGTTGCCGCCGCATCGGTCGCCGCGATGAACTCGTCGAGGATGTGCGGGCTGCCATGGTGGCAGGCCTTGGCGATATCGACGCCGAACACCTCGTTGCCGACGGCGAGCTGCTCGGCTTCGTCCGAAACGAGCTGCTCAAGCTTTGCCTGATCGGCCTCGTTGAGCGTCTTCTTTTTGCGCAGCTTTTTCATTTCCTTGTGAATGTCCGAAAGCGTTTGTTCCTTCCCGGAGTAAGATTGCAGCAGGAAGTTCTGCGACCGAACGTTCAGGTCGCCGCCGAGCAGCAAGCGGAGCTTGCCGTACTGCGCCTTGAAGATGACCGAATGGCCGTTCTTGGTCTCGCCTTCGTTGCCAAGCCTGCGGACGGTGGTGAGCGTCTTTGTGCCGAACTTCGGTTTCTCCTGGATCGGTCCGAGCAGTTGCAGCGAGAACTTCTTGTCCTTCTCGAAACCGGGGAGAAAGTGTTCCTCGTCAAGCTTTGCCATCGGGACGCCGACGCCGTGGACTTTCGCGCCGGGCGTGTTGGCGAACAGCGCGCGCAGGGTCGAGATCAACTGCTTGGTGGTGGTTGGATGCCGATTGACCAACGCCTTCAGCTTGGTCGGGCTGGTGATGTAATCGAACAGGTATTGTTCATCGTTATCCGATGTGAACAGGCCGCCGAGATCCCATTTGTAGTCGACGCCTTCCTGCTCCTCTTCGGCGGGACGCTCGACGATGCCGTTGTGGTAGACCGGACCGAATGTGAACTTGGCGTTCTCGAACAATTCGAGGAACCCGTAATAGTGGTCGTTATCCGGGTGCGACATCACCACGTGATCGATTTCGAACGGACCCTTGTCTCCCTTGTCCGGGTCGAAGTCGGGCGCACCTTCGACATTGCGAGAGCGCAGGTTGTAGCGCCAGCTGAGGAAGCGGTTCATATTGTCGGAGACGCCCGCATCGACCAACAGCACTTCGTCGTCGGGCGTGACGATGTGACAGCCGTCGCCCTGGCCGACATCGACGAAATTGACTTCCAGCCCTCGCTCTTCGCCGAAATCGTCGCAATCGAGCCAGCCGGTATCGCCCCGGCAGCGGACCTTGGCAAAGGTGCGCGAGCGAGGCTGACCCGACTTCGTAGTCCAGTTCTTGGTGTGGGTTTCGCCGAGATACTTCAGCCAGTCGCTCAGCAGCAAGTGATTGACGGCGCCCGTGCCGGTCTTTGTTTCGCGCAAGACCACGCTGTGATCGGAGACGAAATAACTCGCGTTTTTCTTTAGCAAATCCGGATCGATAGGCATGGCGCTTCACCCCCAATTCTTGTGGCGCTTTGTCGACCCGGCGGTTTGTCTTCCCCCTGTTTCGTCACAATAGGAGCGTGAGGCGTGGAGACAACCGGCAATCGTAAGCCGATTGTCGATCGGGATCTTCCGAAATCCCGGGCCAATGAGCCAGCCCAAAAGGGGGTGATCGATGCGTGGCCGAGCCGGCCCGAAATTGTGCCCGAAATGCGCACTTTCTAAAGGCGGCCTTAACCTTATTGACCTAACCCGGCGCAACGGGAGCTTTACGGGTCGATGCAAACGCAGATTCTAGGATTGTTGACGCCGATGATGGCGCTGCTTTTCGCGGTGACCTTCGCGGTGTTCTGGCGGGTCGGGCGCATGAAGCGTCACGTGCTCGGATTTGGTCTGGGCTATGTCTGTTTCGCCGTCGGGTACCTGGTTACCCATTTTCTTCCCGGCGATGCGTTTTATACGTTCCACACGACCCAGTTGTTCTACACGTTGGGGGTGACCTTCTTCCTTGGCTCGGCTTGTGAACGGGTCGGACAGAAACTGCATCTTCCTTCCATCCTCACCATCTATGCGATCACCGCCCTGGTGTTGGCGCTGGCAATCAACTTTACCAATGACGCGGGCCCGGCGCTGATCCTTGTCAATATCGGCTATGGCGCGATGTATATGGTCGGATTGACGACGCTGATCAGTGCTCGGCGCCGCGAGTTGACCGATATGGCGATCATCTTCCTCATCGCGTTTGCGACCGCCGACTTCTTTATCAGGCCGTCGCTGTCGGTGATGTTCGAACAAACCATCCCAGCGGGCGAATATCAGCAATCGATCTACTACTCGCTGATCGGGCTGGTGCTCGGAGTGAAGAACATCATGGGCGCGATGATCCTGATTGGCGCGACGATTGTCGAATGGACGAATACGTTGCGCGAAAGCAGCGAGAAGGATTCGCTGACCGGACTCCACAACCGCGCGGCCTTCGAAGAGGCAATGCGAAACATCATTCCGCGAGCGCAGACCGAAGGGCGCCCGCTTAGCCTCGTCGTGGCCGATATCGATCACTTCAAACAGGTGAACGATATTTGGGGACATCAGTCGGGCGACCATGCGATTTCGGGCTTTGGCGAATTGATCGCAAAGATGGTCCGCGGATGCGACACGGCGGGCCGGGTCGGCGGTGAGGAATTCTGCATCGCGGTCTGGAATTGCCCCAACGAGCCGGCCGAGCGCCTCGCCGAACGGATCCGGCTGGCGTTCACAAGCCTCAAACACGAGGGGCTGAACGACGACATCCGTCTCACTGCGAGTTTCGGCGTAGCGACGGCGCATGAAGGCGAGACCTACGAGCAGCTCTTTGCCCGGGCCGACTCGGCACTCTACCAAGCCAAGTCGAAGGGCAGGAACCGGGTCGAGAATGCCGAAGTCCAAGGTCTGGAAGAAGCGGCACCTCTTGAAGAGAACGAGCCGATTGAATTGAAGCGCGTGGCAGAGGCATAGCGCGCTGGACTTGGCTTCGCCTCATGCCTAGCAGCGGTCGCCATGTACAAGACACTCCTAACGCTCGCCGCGCTCGCCACCTCCACGTCCGCTTTTGCCCAGCAATGGGATGGACCCCTGGCGCATCTTTCAAGGGGCCAAAACCCCGACGGCACTCCGGTTACGGTGTCCGGCAGTCTTGAAGAAGTCGCCGATGCCGCGCTGGAAGGCGACCGGATCGCCTGGGATTTCGTCGAAGGGGTGACCACCGAAGTCGGGCCGCGACAGGCGGGAACCGAGGCCGAAACGCGCGGCCGGGTGTGGGCGATGGCCTGGCTCGACAAGCACGGGTTCGAAAATGTTGCGGACGAACCGTTCGACATGGACACCTGGGTGCCGGGCGATATCTGGCGCGCGCATGTGACGGCGCCCTTCCCGCAGGAACTCATCGTCCAGCCGCTCGGCAACAGCGCCGCTACGCCGGTGGGCGGTCTTGAAGCGGAAGTGGTGTTCTTCCCAACGGTGGCGGAACTGCGCACTGCTCCAGACGGCAGCCTGGAAGGCAAGATCGCCTATATCAGCCACCAGATGCGCCCGGCGATGGACGGTTCGCACTATGGATTTGCCGGACCGGCCCGTTGGGTCGGTGCTGGCATTGCAGCGAGCAAGGGGGCGATTGCCACTGTCATCAAGGCCGTCGGTACCGACTACCACCGCAATCCGCATACCGGCGGCACGGGGTTTCCCGAAGGGGTCGAACCCATCCCGGCGGCGGCGATGTCGGTGCCCGACGCCGAAAACCTCGAACGCATGTTCGAACGAGCCGATGGGCGCCCGATCCGCATCCGCCTTGAGCTGAACCCGCGCCGCATCGGCACGCAGACGAGCGGCAACGTGGTGGGTGAGATCGTAGGTCGCAATCCCGACCTGCCGCCGGTCCTGCTCGCCTGTCACCTTGACAGCTGGTGGAATGCACCGGGAGCCTTCGACGATGGCGCAGGCTGCGGGATTATCGCTGCCGCTGCGCTGCACGTGGGCGCAGCGGGACAGCCTTTGCGGACCATTCGCGTGCTGTTTGCCGGAGCGGAGGAAGTCGGGCTGTTCGGCTCGGTCGCCTACAGCAAGGCGCATATCGACGAGCCGATTGCGGTCGGCATCGAAAGCGATTTCGGTGCGGACCGGATCTGGCGGTTCGAAAGCAATTTTCGCGAAACCAATCCGGACCTTCACGCAAGGCTTGCAAGTTCGGTTGCCCGTTACGGTGTGGCCAATTCGACCATCGTCGCGAGCGGCGGTGCCGACCTGAATATCTCGCGCGATCAGGGCGGCGCGATCATCGATCTGCAGCAGGACGGGACCCGCTATTTCGACCTGCACCACACGCCCGACGACACGCTCGACAAGATCGACATCGCGCAATTGCGGCAGAACGTCGCGGTGTGGACGCAGGTGGTCGGAATCCTCGCCAACGAGGAACGCGCCATCAAGACCGGCGGGATCGTGCCGAGCGCACCGCCGACAATGGAACAATAGGATTCAGCCTCGCGCGAAACCCGTAAGCGGTGTCGACGAACGGCCCGGAAACAGGCTGGCCATCAGTTCTGCAGGATCGAGGCCAAAATGCTCGGCCGTCGCCCCCGCCAGCACGCTTTCCAGCGCGGTCGTCGGTCTCAAGTCGCGACCTTCATGCAGGTCGCCATCGCCAAGACCGGGCCAGTCCGCGATGACTCGTCCACCGCGTATGGCGCCGCCCATGACGATCGCTGCGCCAGCCGTTCCATGGTCGGTGCCTCCCGTGCCGTTGAAGCGAACCGTCCTTCCGAACTCGGTCGCGACCAGCACGAGCGTGCTGGACCACGCCGATCCCATCGCACTGCGATAGGCTCCAAGCAGCGTATCGAGCTGCCGTGCCTGTCGGTTGAAGGCATTGCGCTGCCCGGCATGCGTGTCCCATCCGCCGAGTTCGACCATACCGATCCGCGCGCCGTTCGATTCGCGCATCAGCGAAGCGGCGAGTTCGCCTACGGCCTTGGCATCGCGCAGATTCCTCAGACCGTCATCGGCTGCCATTTCCTGCGTTTCGAGGGCTTTCATCCATAGGCCCCCCAGCTGCTCGTCCGCAGCGTAAAGCCTTGAAACACGGTCGAGGAAATCGTCGCTCGCTTGCGGCAGTGCTGAAGGCGCGTAGCTCGAAGCCGGAGCGTCGCCGCGCAGCGCCAGCGGTACCGTGGGAGCAATTGCCAGAGCTTTCGGTGGAACGCCGGATTTGGTCGCCGGCATTGCTCCGACCAGCCGGTTCAGCCAGCCGTCGCGTTTTGCGTAAGGTGTCGATCCGCCGGTTTCGAGCATGTTCTGCCCATCGAAATGCGAACGTTCGCGATAGGCGGTAGAGGCTGCATGGACGAACAGGGCATCGCCTTCGGCATAGGCGATGCCGACCTGCTCGAAAGCCGGATGGATCGAGAAGAAGCTGTCGGCCCGGCGCGCGGTTTCGTAGTCCGCAAGAGCCGCGCTGCGCGTGCGAGCGAAGTCGGGATCGCCAAGTGGAGCGAGCATGGCCAGCCCGTCCGCCGCGCCGCGCAGCACGACCAGCAAGAGATTTTTCGAGCCGGCACTCTTGGCGAAGGCTATTTGGGGCATTGCCAGCCCCGTCGCCCCCAATGCCAGCGAGCCGGTCAGCATGGTGCGTCGATCGAATGCGTTCGGCGTCATCGTTTATCTCCGCATCATTTCGGGCGCGACCAGCAGCAGGCCGAGAGCCTGGGCGTTGCTCTCCGCGCGGCTGAGCCAGGTTCGGGTGTTGTCGCTCAGGGATCCCGGAAAAGCCGTTTCGGCGCGGTTAAGGATGTCGTCCGACGGAACGTTGCGGGCGATGCGTTCGGCCAGTTCCACACGCCGGAACAAGGCATCGGGACCAGCCCAGCTGCCCGACAAATCGTCATATCCCGCCGGGGAGGGCGCGCGCCAGGGAACCTGGCCGATTTCGTTGAGAGCTCCGACGATCCGCCGTGAACCCAGGTTGTCGATTCCCGCAAATCGCATCACCGAAACCAGCCATTCGAACGGTTGGCGAAACTTCGCGGGTTCCGCATTCCAGACTTCCGGCGCTTCGATCAGCGTCCGCGTGAGGCTGGCGAGATCGCCCCCGGAACGCAGGAAGTCCCGTTCGAGGTTTGCGACCAATGATTGTGGCGGTTCGTCGCCGGCAAAGTGGCGGGCCAGTTTCTTCGCGATGAACCGCGCGGTGGAAGGGTGGGCGGCAAGATCGTCGAGTATTGCCATCGCCTGCTGCGGTCCGTTGTCGCGATAGGATCGACCCATAATCGTACGCAAGCCGGGCTCGTGCGCGACCCGGATGAAGACCGCGCCGCCAGGCTGTGGATCGGAAAACCGCTCGGTCATCGGCAGGCCTGCGATCGTCCACCCGGTCAGGGCACGGGCGAATTCGGTCACGTCCGATTGCGAATAGCCGCCATCGACGCCGATTGTGTGCAGTTCGAGGATCTCGCGCGCGAGGTTCTCGTTAAGCCCCCGCGGTCCCCTGGCGCTGTTCCGTCGCCGCCTGATGAACTGCGAATTCGGACCCGTCGATCGAAACTGATCGAGATAGAGCAGCATTGCCGGATGCAGCGTTGCGGCCTTCAGCATGTCGCCGAACGTGCCGAGCACATGCGGGCGGATGGCCGTGAATTCGTGATTCCCGACCTGATGCATGGTGCCGACCTTGCCGATGGAAACGCTGAAATGGTTCGACCAGAAATGGACCAGCCGCTCGATCATCGGCGCATCGCTGTTCACCGCGATCCGGGTGCGCAGCGCCACATCTTCGCGAAACGCTCCGCGGCCGGAAACCAGAGCTCTGCGAAGCTCCGGAGGCAGTTCTTCACGCTGTGTGGTATCGCGCATGGCCGAATCCGGCGTCGCCGAACCCATCGTGGGTCCCTCGCTATCGGGCGATCCGGAGCGGAGATAATCCTGGCGCTTGCGTCGCTGTTCGCGGATCGTTCGAATGAACTCGCCTGCCTTGTGCGACGTGTCTTCGCGTCCGTCCAATGCGGCCGGGCGCGGGTCGTAGCGATCGAATTGGTCGAGCAGGTCTCGTACTGGATCGTCGGGACCGCGCTCGCCGCGTCGCAGTCCGTACCCGAACCGGTTGAGGGCGATACTGGCGTTGCTCATGACAGGTCGTATCCCTGTTCTGCCTCGAACGTGGCATGATGATGCCGGGTGAGCGCCAACAAGTCACGTCGCACTGCGTCGCGGATTGTAGCAATCACAATCCCAACGCCGCAGCGGAGCAAACCCTTCGCGGGTTCTTCCAGATCATTTCGGACTGGGTTTGAAGTGGTGGTCGGGGAGACTGGATTCGAACCAGCGACCCCCTGTACCCAAAACAGGTGCGCTACCAGGCTGCGCCACTCCCCGACACTCACTTCTTGGTCTTCGCCGCCGGTGGGCCCGGCAGGATTCGAACCCGCGACCTAGCCGTTATGAGCGGCCAGCTCTAACCGCTGAGCTACAGGCCCTTGCCAGAATCCAACGCTGGTTCCGGTGGCGAGACCGGGAGTGCCCCTACAGCGGCAATCGCGAGTTCACAAGCGCTCAAACGGCGACAATTGCCGACTATCGTCCGGTTGCGGCAATAATCTCCGCGACATTGGTCGGCAGCACCGCCCGGCGTTCGAGATAGGCGTAAACCTGACGAAACCAATCGTAGAGCGTTTCGACGTCTTCCTGGGTTTCGGCGTACGGGGTGTGGCCGGGCGCCAACGAGGGACTGTGGAACGACAGGACGAGGACCGGAAGTCGATCGTCGAGCGCGATATCGATGCCGCGGATCGCTTCGTCTGCAGTTACGCCTTCGGGGGTGAGAGCAATCCGTTCGAGCAACTTGAACCGCGAAAAGGCGGCATAAAAGGTTGGAACGAAGCGCTGCATTCGCTGGATCGGGACGCCGAGCTGGCGCAGGATGCCCCAGTAAACGGTCGTCACCGGCAGTTCGAGCAATTCGCGCTCATCGTCGACCCAGTACGGTTCGAGCGGATGATGGGTGTAATCCGGCCCTTCCTGCATGTGGTAGTCGAACAGCGACCGCACCGACGTGTCGATCTTGAGACCGTTGCGCTTGAGCAGGTCGGCGCTGTGCGGACCAAGCCCGTATCGCCCTGCGCGGTAAATCAACGGTACGGTGCTGAACGCTTCTTCGATCCGGTCTCGCAACGCGTCGAACTTGGCCGCTTCAAGCTCGGCCGGCAGGCTCCCGGCGTAGGAATTCTGAGTGTTTACCTCTTCGTCGAACGGAGGGCTGACCCAGGGATGCAATTGTACGCCGACCTCTGCAGTCCCCCGGCGCACGGCGTCGCCAATGATATCGATAGCCGTCGGATCGTTCGCAATCGGCCAGTCGACAAGGTAGACGGGACTCACTCCCAGGCCTTCGCAAAACTCCTGAAACCGTGCAATTTCGCGGACGTGTTCGAGACCGTACCCATCGCGCCGAAAGGGGGCTTCCCAGTCGAATTCCTCTTCGGTGTCGACGGTCAGGAGTACCCGCTGGCCGAATTCATCCGGGAATCGAGCCAACCTGTCCTTGTCTGGCGGCACAAGCATGGAGCCGGTCGAAATCGCGCTTCCCCCACTATGAAGGCAGTGCCGCAAAGGGCGCTGCGCAGCCCAGATTCCCTTGCAGGTTCTGATCCCATCGAGAGCGCGTCAGGCCTCCCCGCCGGACCCGCTTCCTCGCAACTGGCTAGGCAGCGCATCCTCGGGGGTCAAGAGTGGTAGGCTGAGGATCACCCGCTCGCCGGATTGATCTAGAGTGCCGCCGACGTCGCGTGCCTCGGCGCGGGCCAGCCGTAATGTGAATCCCGCTCCGAAAGGGCCAGCGTTGACGGAGTTTGCGACGGGCTTTGCTTCTGCGGCAAACACGTCGTCCTCGTCGATCAGCTGAGCAGGAAGATCGCAGGTCAGGCGCACCTCCGAATTCCCGTTCTCGAGCGTGCAGGCCAGCATTTCACCTGATGCGCAGCCGCCCCCAAGCGTAGCCAAAAGGCGCCAAACCATCGCTTCGGCCTCTTCGGGGTCGATCCCCACGAGCAGCGGTTGGCGATTGTCCAGCACCAATTCTATGCCGGCCATCCTTGGGCTCAGGACCGCCGCAAGCTGGCCGACGGTTTGCGAGACGAGCGCACCGAAATCCGTTTCGCCGGTTTCGACGCTCATTGCTCCGATTTCGAGCTTGGCCAGTCGGTCGAGCTCTTCGAAACCCGCCAATATGTGCGCGGCGTCGGCCGCGATAGCAGCCGCCAGCGCGCGATATTCGTGGGGCGCCGGACCGAACAATTGCTGCTGGATGACCTCGGCATAACCCTGGACTGCGGTTACCGGAGTGCGCAGCTCATGCAGCAATTGCCTGATGCGATCGGATTCGGCCGGCGCATCGCCTTCCAAACCGGCATCCGGATTTGCCGGGCGGCGAAATCGCCCGATATAGCCGGCGAAATTGCCACTTTCCGTGAATCGCGGCTGGGCATCGACGATCCAATCGCCCGAGATTGCGGGCGCGCCCACAAGGTTCCTATCGCAGGATTCGATTGGCTGTCGCCGCGAAAAGGCCCGTTCAAGCCGCGTTTCCGTGTCGTTCGCGCCGAGCATGCGCGCCTCGGTCAGCTTGGTGCCGACAATCATCGCCGCGACTTCGGCTTCGGCCCATTCGATCCTCCCGGCCGCATCGGCGGCAAAACCGAACGTCGCAATCCGATGTTCGGGCAGCGAAGACGATTCGTCGAGCGGAAGGCGCGGCGACAATTCCGCATCGGCGGTCTCGACATCGCGGGTCCGGCGAAACTGTGCGATCCGTTCGACCAGTGCGGAGATTTCGCTCCGCCCCGATTCCGTTTCATCCGCCTGTTCAGCGGAAGGTCGCAAGTCTTGCGGCTCCGTCGCACCCTTGGTCTCGCCGGACCGCGACGGATCGCGAAAGGGCGGCTGGAACTCCGAAATCGCCGGAGCTCGGTCGATCGCCGAGGACGGCGAGGCGAACGGTCCTGCGCTGGGCGATGGCAGGCCTCTGTCGAAGACCCCGAGCCGACCGAGCAACGCCTCGGCATCGACTGGCAAGTCCCGCCTCAGTCTGAGGAATCCCCGTGCACGGATCGGTAGCCGCGGTATCAACGCCGACCAGTCTTCAGCCGACAGTTGCGCTCGATTGAGAGCCGCGGATGCGACTTCGGGTTCGAAATCGGCGAGATGGGCGGTCAGATCCGCGCTTCGCAAGCGCCAGCCGGGTTCCCGTATCATAGCCGCGCGCACCTTCGCCGGGATGCCATCGGCCAATGCGTCCATGCGCAGCCAGGCCGCCGCAATCAAGGAATGGCTGCGGTCGTCCCGCGGGGCAAACTTGCGATTGCCAAGGATATCAAGCAGCTGCCGGAACTGCGTGCGCATGCCCGCTTCGCTATCGGCGCGCTGGCGCAGCACGGTAGCAAGGCGATCGTCGAAGAACATGCGGTTCAATTGTCTCCAAGGCAGGCGCTATCGATCCGCCCCACGCGGATCCATTCTGCGAAGCTGTACCAGCCCAACGCATTTGTCACAGGGTAACACTTGGAGTGCGTTGCAAAGCGGGACAATTGCTGGCAAACCTAATATTATTGTTCATGCGGGGCTATCGCTGTGCATGTTCTTACGTTCTATTGTTGCTACGCAATCGATTGCGCCGCACGAAAAACACGCATCTGGAGTCAGCGTCACATGGCCAATCTGGACGATATCGACAAAAGACTGCTCTCGGAACTGCAATCGGAAGGGCGCGTGACCAATGTCGAATTGGCGCAAAGAGTGGGCCTGACGGCGCCACCGTGCCTCCGCCGAGTGCGCGGTCTGGAGGATGACGGCGTGATCCGCGGCTATCATGCCGACCTCGATCCGTCCAAGCTGGGCTTCGCCATTACGGTTTTTGCGATGGTGAGCCTCAAGAGCCAGGCAGAAACAAGCCTTCGCGAGTTCGAAGCGGCCATGCGCGAACTGCCCGAAGTACGCGAAGTCCATATGCTCAATGGTGAAATCGACTTCATTCTCAAGATTGTGAGCCAAGATCTTCAAAGCTTTCAGGAATTCCTTACCAGCAAGCTCACGCCGGCGCCCAATGTCGACAACGTGAAGACATCGCTGACGATCCGCACCGCAAAGTACGAACCGGGCGTGCCCCTGTAACGCCAAAGCGAAGAAAGCCACGATATGAGCGACGAGATGTTCGGGGTTGAGGAAGGTGAGCCGGAACGTCTCGCCCAACCGCTGGAAGGTCGTTGCCTGTGCGGTGCGGTAAAGATCACGCTCCATGGCACCCGGCCGCTGGTCGATATCTGCCATTGCGATATGTGCGTGCGCTGGTCAGGCACCTTTCTCGGCGGACTTAGCGGCGAAAGCGCCGATGTTTCGGGCCGCGATTCCATCTCGGTCTACAAGTCGAGCGAATGGGCCGAGCGGGCATTCTGCAAGACGTGCGGGAGCAATCTCTGGTACGAATTCACGCCGACCGGGCACACGAGTTATCTTGCCGGGCTGTTCGAAGTTCCCAAGGGCCTGGGTATCCTGCAGCAGATCTTCGTCGACGAGAAACCGGATTGGTACGACCTGGCGCAGAAAAGTCCGATGAAGACCGGCGAAGAGGTGATTGCCGAAGCGCGGGCTGCGGGGTTTGTGTTCGAGTGATGCGACGCGACGAGTTTCAGAACCGTCATCTGGAGAATTGCGGGCATTTCGGCGTGAGGCGGTCCGGGCGCGGATAACGGCAATGGGGCAGGAGATCAGCGCAGCCAGTTTCGCCGAGTCGGATTTCGCCGAATTCGGCGAACGTCTCACGCGGGAGACTCAGCTGCTGCGCCGATTGCACGGCGATGGCAAGCTGTCCGACATCGGCCCGACAATCGGCCTTGAGCTCGAAGCATGGCTGATCGATCACAATTTCTTTCCGGCGCCGCATAATCAGAGGTTCCTCGAACGGCTTGCCGACGAATCGGTCGTTTCCGAACTTTCGCGCTTCAATGTCGAAATCAACACACCGGTCGAAACCCTCGCCGGCGAGGGGCTCGGTCGCATGCACGCGCATCTGAGCGAAACGATGCGGAAATGCGCCGCGAACGCGCATGACGATGTCGACACGGTGATTGCGATCGGCACCCTCCCGACCTTGCGGGAGGAAGATCTTTCGCTCGACATGATGACCCCCTCGAACCGCTACAGCGCGCTCAATCGCGAAGCGATGCGGATGCGCGGCGGCGAACCTATCGTGGTCGACATCGACGGTTGCAGGGCGGGATCGCCGGGCTTTGCGGCATCGTATCAGGACGTCATGCTGGAAGCGGCCACCACATCGCTGCAATTGCATCTCCAGCTGCCGCCCGACGCGATGCTGCGCGCCTACAACGCTTCGTTGATCCTGTGCGCCCCGCTGGTTGCGATCTCGGCCAACGCGCCGTTCCTGTTCGGCAGGGCGCTGTGGCACGAAACGCGAATCCCGGTGTTCGAACAGGCTCTCGCGCAACCCCGATCGCGCCAGAGGGTGACGTTCGGATCGGAGTACGCGCGGGGCGATCTTGTCGAAGTGTTCGAGGAGAACCTCGACGAATACCCGGTGATGCTGCCCTTTTGCAGCGACCGGAAGGATGCTGCGTTTCCCTGTCTCAAGCTGCACAATGGCACGCTATGGCGATGGGTGCGTCCGTTGGTCGGGTTCGACACCGACGGGGCGCCGCACATCCGGATCGAGCAGCGGGTCATGCCGGCGGGCCCCAGCGTGCTCGACATGATGGCCAATGCGGCGCTCTATTTCGGCGCCGTCCACGAGCTTTCGACCTATGTTGACGCTGCAATGGCCGAATTGCCGTTTGAACGGGCGCGCGGCAATTTCTATGCAGCCGCCCGCCACGGGCTCGATGCCGAGATCGACTGGTTCGGCAAGCGGGGCCGCCGCCCTGTCAGAAGCGTCCTCGAGGAACTCTTGCCAATGGCGGAGCGGGGCCTGCGCGCGCAAGGAATGGCCGAAGACCTGATCGACAAGTACATCGCCACCGTGTCTTCGCGGCTGGCAAGCGGGCGCAATGGAGCGACTTGGCAGCTATCGCATTTTGAACGCCACGGTGACGTCCATCGTCTGACCGCCGACTATCTGGCGAACCAGAAGTCCGGCCTTCCGGTCCACGAATGGCCGATCTGAGGCGAGATTTCGGCAAGGCGTGACTACGCTCACGATCCTCGACGCAGTTCCCGCTGGGCTGCTCGATTGCGAGGCACGCAACCTCCATGCATTGCTGGGCAGTCCGACGCTGATCGAATTGCCCGGGCGATCTGGCGCTCCCTTGTTTGTGTCGGCGTTGATTCACGGCAACGAGGATTCGGGTCTTGGCGCGATCCAGCGCGTTTTGCGCCGGTTCGCAGGCGCGCCGTTGCCGCGCCCGCTCATGCTGCTGATCGGCAATGTCGAGGCGGCCCGGGAGGGACGGCGAAAGCTTCCCGGACAACCGGATTTCAATCGTATTTGGCCGGGGGCCGAGAGTGATATCGACAGCCCGGAGGCGCGCACCATGGCAGAGGTGCACCGGCGTGTGATCGAGCGCGAAGCCTTTGCGGCAATCGACATCCACAACAATACGGGCCGCAATCCGCATTATGCGGTGCTCTGCGTGAAGGATGCGCGAGTCATGGGCCTCTCTTCGATGTTTGCTCCCAAGGGTGTGCTCTTTCGGGGACTGCCGGGCACGCAGACCGCGTCCTTCAGCGGCTCGATCCCGGCGATCACGATCGAATGCGGGCAGCCGGGGCGAGAAGAGAATGCCCAAGCCGCCGGGCGGTTTCTGGAATCGGTCCTGACCTTGGCAGAGTTGCCCTCTGGCGGTGTGCGGGGGGACGAATTCGAGCTGTTTCACACACTCGTGCAAGTCCGGGTGAAATCGGAGATCGATTTCTCCGACGATCAAAACCGGTCCTGGCTGCGACTGGAAGGCGGTCTCGACCGCTTGAATTTCGAGCCGATCGATGGCGGCACATTAATCGGCCGCACCAACCATCCGATGCCGCTCGAAGCGATCGACGAAGGCGGGCGCGATCTGGCAAGCGCGTTCTTCTCCGTCGACGGTGGGGAACTGCGTCTCACAAGGTCTGCCATTCCCGCCATGCTGACGACGGACGAGCGCATCATTCGGCAGGACTGCCTGTGTTACCTGATGGAAAGGCTGCAGGTGGAACGGAGTTAGCTCCACCGGCTTGAGCAGCCTGAAACACGCCTTCGGTAGGCGGACCATTTGTCGATTACATTCGTCATTGGTCGAATCTGCGGAGAGTATCCCGGCGCGATGATCCAGACTTCACGGCCTGGGGGATTGGGAGTGAAGCCGATGATTTCAAGGACGATTGCGACGGTAAGTCTGGGAATGGCCCTGTGCATTCAGGGCACTTCCGCTTTGGCTCAATCTCCGTCCGAAAGGCTCGATGCCGTCTTTTCCGGTTTCGACAACACCCGCACGGCCGGATGCGCCGTCGGGATTACGCGCAATGGCGAATTCCTGTTCGAGCGCAGCTATGGAATGGCCAATCTCGAACATGGGGTACCGATCGACAGCGAAAGCGTCTTCCGGATCGCTTCGGTCTCGAAGCAATTCACCGCGACCGCCATTGCCATTCTTGCCGAGCGCGGCGACCTCGATCTCGACGCCGACGTGCGGACCTATCTCCCCGATCTCACCGAATACGTGCGTCCGGTTACCGTCCGGCAAATGATCCACCATATCAGCGGGATGGGCGATTATGGCGGGTTCGAGGTTCGCCCCGGCGAGACGTTCCGTTTCGGCGATCAGGATTACTGGACGACCGAGCAGTTCTATGCGGCGGTGGCGACAAAGCCGCTGGAGCATGAAGCAGGTGCAGGGTTCAAATATTCCAACCTGGCCTATTTCCTGCTTGGGCAGGTGGTCGAGCGGGTCAGCGGCAAAACTCTGCGCGAATTCGCTGACGCGGAGATTTTTGCCCCTGCCGGCATGTCCGACACCCTCTTCTACGACGACGTCCGCGAGATCGTGCCGCGCCGCGCGCTGGGCCACACTGCGCACGAAGACGGTTCCCTGACGATCGGCATGACCAATCTCGACTGGGTCGGTGATGGCGGGGTGCACACGACGCTCGCCGATATGGCGAAATGGGATCGCGTGTTGGCGAGCGGCGACTTTCCCGGAGGCAAGGCCTTCATCGCAAAGCTGCACACGCCCTACGTTGCAGATGCCGACTTGCCCGGTGGGGAGGGGGCGGCAGAAACCGGCTACGCCTTTGGCATGAATGTCAGCCGCACCGACGAGGGCGAGACCCTGCTTCAGCACAGCGGCGGATGGGTCGGCTTCAACGCCCATTATGCTCGCTTCGTCGAGCGCGATTACGGCGTCATCGCGCTGTGCAATCGCAACGATGGCTTGGCATTCGGTCGCTACGAAGGATTGATGGCTGCGGCGAGCGCGTTTGTGGACGCGATCGACGAAGCCGGGGAGTAGGGCGGCCTCTCAGGCGTCCCCGCGCTCGAGCAGCCCGAAGAAGCCGATCACCTTTGCGATCTTCCCGGAATCGTTGACTTCGGTCATGTCGAAGCCATTCATCAGCCGCTTGTCGCCCATGTCGATCTTCCAGTGATAGCGGCAGAAGTTGTTCTGGACGTCGATCTCGCTGTTGCGGGCGTAGACCGCGCCGGGAATTTGCGACTGCACCAGGTGGACCATCTCAACGAAGGCCTTTCGCCCGACGATGTTGTGGTTGGGATCGGCAAAATGGACGTTATGCTCCAGTGCCTCTTCGGCCAGCCGTTCGATTTCGGCGGGGTCGGTCGTGTTCCAGATCGCCATCATCTTGGTCAGGTTTTCGATTGCGGCTTGCATGGGCGTCTCCATAGGGATTAGATCGAGTAAGAAATAAACCGACCGTTGGTTTGTTTTATGCAGATCGGGGAAACGTGTAAAGGCCCGCCATGGTCACACAGAAACAAAGGTCCGAGACGACGCGCGCGGCGTTGCTTGCAGCGTTCCGAAAATCGCTTCTGGATCAGGGCCTAGAGGCTACCACGACCGCAAAGATGCTGGCCGAGACCGGCTTGAGCAAAGGTGCGCTCTACCATCACTTCAAAAGCAAGACCGAGATCGTCGAGGCGATCTACGAGGCCGAATCGCGCGGCGCTATCGAGCGCGCCTCGGCCACGGTCGATCCAGACACCCCTCCGCTCGTGCGGCTGCGCGAAGCGTGCGTCGCATGGCTCGCCGAAGTGCAGGACCCCGACGTTGCGCAGATCCTGTTCGAGATCGGCCCCGAGGCGCTGGGTCCAATGCGCGCCAAGGCCATCGAGGATCGCTTCAGCCTGAGAGTCTTTGAAAGCCTGCTCGCCGAAGCGCACGAGCGCGGTGAAATTGCATTGGCCAATCCCACGCTGACCGCGCGTTTTCTCAACGCTTTGATGGCCGAGGCGTCCTTCGAACAGCAACGCAATCCGGACGCGCCGAATTCGCAAATCGGCCCGGTGATCGACGGATTGGTTGCGTCGATGGCGGCCTAAGCGGCTACCCTTCGCGCTCCGCCAGCCATTCTTCCAGCCACTTGATCGAATAGTCGCCGTGCAGCACGTCGTCTTGGTGCAGGAGTTCCTGGTGCAGCGGGATGTTGGTCTTCACGCCTTCGACAACCATTTCCTCGAGCGCACGGCGCAGGCGCATGATGCAGCCCTCGCGGTCGCGACCATAGACGATCAGCTTGGCGATCATGCTGTCGTAATAGGGCGGTATCGAATAGCCCGCATACAGCCCTGAATCGACCCGAACATGCATCCCGCCGGCCGGGTGGTAATAGGTGACCTTGCCGGGAGAGGGGGCGAAAGTGAACGGGTCTTCAGCGTTGATCCGGCACTCGATCGCGTGACCCCTGAACTCGAGATCGTCCTGCGCGACCGACAGCGGCTTGCCCGCCGCAATACGGATCTGTTCGCGCACCAGGTCCACCCCGGTTATCGCTTCGGTCACGGGATGCTCGACCTGCAGCCGGGTGTTCATTTCGATGAAGTAGAACTCGCCGTTTTCCCACAGGAATTCGATCGTCCCGGCACCGCGATAGCCCATATCGCGCATCGCCTTGGAACAGACTTCGCCCATCCGCATCCGCTCTTCCTGCGTGATGACGGGGGAGGGCGCTTCTTCGAGCACCTTCTGGTGGCGGCGCTGGAGCGAGCAATCGCGCTCGCCCAGATGAATCGCATTGCCGTTGCCGTCGCCGAACACCTGGAATTCGATGTGGCGCGGATTGCCGAGATATTTCTCGATATAAACGGTCGCGTCGCCGAACGCGGCTTTGGCTTCGCTGCCGGCTTGCTGCATCAGTGTTTCGAGCTGGTCTTCGCTTTCGCAGACTTTCATTCCGCGTCCGCCGCCGCCCGACGCAGCCTTGATGATCACCGGGTAGCCGACTTCGGCTGCGATCTTCCGGCCTTCTTCCGGGTCGTCGATTGCGCCGTCCGAGCCGGGAACCAAGGGCAGGCCTAGCTCGCCTGCGGTCTTCTTGGCCTGCACCTTGTCGCCCATCGTGACGATATGTTCGGGCTTGGGGCCGATCCACTTGATGTCGTGCGCTTCGACGATTTCGGCGAACTTGGCGTTCTCGGACAGGAAGCCGTAGCCGGGGTGGATTGCGTCGCATCCGGCGACTTCGGCCGCGGAAATGATCGCGGCGTGATTGAGGTAACTTTCGGCTGCGGCGGGCGGACCGATGCAGACTGCATGGTCGGCGAGCCGCACGTGCATCGCGTCGGCATCGGCGGTGGAATGCACCGCAACAGTCTCGATCCCCATTTCGTGCGCGGCGCGATGGATGCGCAAAGCGATTTCGCCGCGATTGGCGATCAGGATGCGGGTGATACTCATGGGCGTTCGCTCAGCCGATGACGACCAGCGGCTGGTCGTATTCGACCGGCTGGGCATTTTCGACCAGGATTGACTTGACCGTGCCCGACTTGTCGGCGGTGATTGGATTCATGACCTTCATCGCCTCGACGATCAGCAAGGTATCGCCTTCGGACACGCTGTCGCCCGCTTTGACGAAGTTGGCCGCTCCGGGTTCCGGCGCGAGATAGACGGTCCCGACCATTGGCGACTTGAGCGCATCGCCGTGATCTTCGGCCGGAGCTGGTTCGGACGTTGGGGCGGCAGCCGCCGGTGCGGGCGTCGCGGCCGGTTCCGGAGCGCTCGGGAAGCGACCTGTGAGAGCGGTGATTTGAGCCGGTGTGAGGCCACCGGCGCCACCACCGCCCATGTCTCGCGCGACGCGGATCTTGCGATCGTCATCTTCGACTTCGATTTCGGTGAGGCCGGTCTCGTTGAGAAGCTCTGCGAGTTCGCGGACGAGATCGGAATCGATATTCATGCCGGAATTCTTTCCGGCACCTGGCTTATCGTTGGCCATGCATGCCCCTTGGGTAGTTGGTTGCGCGGGTCGTTATTCCTGCAAATTGCGGCTGGCAAGTGGCAATCCTTGCAATTTCTGCAAAAGCAGCCGGCGCTCAGACTTCGCCAGCTGCGACGGCTTCCAGTGCAATACGGTAACTGTCGGGGCCGTGTCCTTCGATCGTCTTGGCAGCGGCCATCCCGACATAGGAGTTGTGCCGAAAGCTTTCGCGCGTTTTCGGGTCGGACAGGTGCACTTCGATAACCGGGACGCGTATCGCCTTGATCGCATCGAGCAAAGCGATCGAAGTGTGTGTGTAGGCGGCTGCATTGAGCAGCACCGCCCGCGCGCCTTCGGCCTGGGCTTCATGCAGCCAGTCGACCAACATTCCTTCGTGATTGGTCTGGCGCATGTCGATAGCCAATCCGAGATCGCGCGCACGGTCTTCCAGCATGCCGGCGATCTCGTCGAGTGTGGTCGATCCGTAAATCTCAGGCTCGCGCAGGCCGAGCAAGTTGAGATTGGGGCCATTGAGGACAAAAACCGTGTTGGACATGTTCACGGGTTAGCGGGTGTTCCCGCTTCGGAAAAGGAGCGAAGTGGCCACACCCGCTAGATGTCGACGCAGAAGAAGAAGGGCGTCTTGTCGGGGTCGTAGAGGCCGAACTCCCTGTTTCCCCAAGGCCTGTCCGCTAGCGGCGCCGAGATGACATTATGCGGTGCCCACTCCTCGGCCAGTGCATCCAGCTTCTCTCGGCTTTCCATCCAGACCCGCAGCGCCATGGTCTGGGTGAATCTCAGTTGATCGGTTGTGAAGGCCTGGAGATGAATTTCCAATGCGCCGCGTCTGACCCCGCAATATGCGGCGGCTTTCGGGTCGGAGTTGTCCACGAAGCTCAATTCAAAACCGAGCGTTTGCCAGAATTGAAGGGTCCTTTGCATGTCGGAAACGGGGCAAACGGGAGTGACGGATGTGAACATGAACGAACTTTCGCAAGAAGGCGTTTCAAGTTCAACCGTTGCGCCCAGGGCCCAAGTCCTTCGGCACTCGAAACAGGTCCAATCTTCCTTCCTTCCCACGTGCCATTTGCGGTCAGCCAGTCAACCGAGGCAGCCAATGCCGAACGGCGGATGGAAGCCGCCGGATCGAGCGCGAGCGCTTCCATCGGTGGCTACGCCGATACACGAAATTGATCTCCGTCAATGAACCGAACGGGTCGTTGCCCCACTATCGGGCTTCACCAAACGCTTAAGAATGGAGGACATGATGGCCAAACTCCCCGCTCGCCGCAGTCTGTTCGACGAGTTGTTTCAGGATTTCCCGCTGGGATATTCGATCGCTCCGCTGCACGGCGACCCCCTGCCGGCACCGAGCAAGATCAAGATCGACGTCAAGGAAAACGGCGATACGCTGATCGTCCATGCAGAAGTGCCCGGCGTAAGGAAGGACGATCTCGACATTTCGGTCGACAACAATGTCCTGACGATTTCCGCCGAAGTCTCGCAATACGATGCCGACCAGGAGAATGACAAAGTCATCCACTCCGAGCGCTACTACGGTGCGGTCCAGCGGAGCATTTCGCTACCGGCGGAAGTGTCGATCGAGGATGCCACCGCGCGCTACGAGGACGGAATACTAGTGCTCGAACTCCCCAAGGCGGCGCAGGAAGCGAAGAAGAAGATCGCCGTCGGCTGAACCCGCCGGGAACCGGCAAACGACACCGAGGGCCGGTTCCCCGGCTGACTGGCAGGAGACATCTCATGAACGACTACACTGAAATGACCGCGACGCTTGAAGCACGCATGTCGGACCTGCTTGAGCGTGCCGAGGATATCGAAGAGGACCTGCGACATCCGCTCGAAGCCGATTTCAGCGAACAGGCGATCGACCTTGCCGATGACGAGGCGCTGGAGGGAATCGATGATGTCTTGCGCGCCGAAATCCGGCAGATCCGGTTGGCCCTGAGCCGTATCGAGAACGGGACCGATGGAACCTGCGCCAATTGCGGAGCGGATATCGGACTTGAGCGACTGCGTGCGCGCCCGATCGCAACGCGATGCATCAAGTGTGCGTCGATCCAGTAGTCGCGAGAATTACTTCTCGACGCCCTTGACCTTGCCCCATTGCCGCGCGGCTGTGTAGCCGAGATAGCCCGTCCCGAACAAAGCGTAGAGCGGCTCCGGCAGGCCGTTGAGATAGGCGTTCATCCCGCTGGCGATTTCGTTCGCCGCGCCGGGATTGAAGGCGGCCAGTATGCCCATCGGCAGCGCCCACAGGATCATCGCATACATCACATAGAGAAAGCTGGGGCGTGCGCGGCTGGTCCAGGGGTCCCGCGAATTCGCTTCGGCGACGATCGCCTGCAGGCGCGCTTCGATCATCTGCATTTCCTGCGTGCCTTCGAGCTTTAGCAGTTCGAGCTTGGCTTTCGCGCGCGCTTCCTTGTCGGGGATGATCTTATCGATGATCGAAGTGATCGGTCCGATCAGCGTGTCGAGAATACCCATTTGATCCGCTCCTGTTGCCGAGTCGACCAAAAGATAACCAAATAGGTCAATGTAGGAAAATGACATTACCTAATCGGCCTCATCGACTTCCGCCAGCAGGCGCTGCGCAAGCGCCAGATGCGGGCGGTCGAGCATGTTCCCGTCCATCGCCACTGTCCCGGCGCCGGGATTGTCGGCAAAAGCCTGCACCACCGATTTGGCACGGGCGATCTCTCCCGCACTGGGCGTAAAGGCGGCGTTGATCGGGGCAATTTGCGCAGGATGGATCGCGAGCATTCCGCGAAAGCCCTGCGCACGGACGCGGCGTGCGCGGGTTTCGAGCGCTTCGAGGTCGCGGAATTCGGGCTGCACGGTCTCGATCGGAGCGACCCCCGCCTTGACCGCACCGAGAAGGCACAGGCTGCGCGCCATCTCGTAGACATGGGTGTATTCGCCGTCCGGCCCGCGCTGTTCGCTGGCGCCAAGTTCGCTTGAAAGGTCCTCCGCGCCCCAGCTCATCGCCACCAGTCGCGGCGCGCCGTCATAGGTACCGGTCGTGAACATCGCCGCCGCGGTTTCGGTGACGAGCGCGGCAACCTTGATCGAACCAACCGGCAACCCCGCCGCCATTTCGCGCTGCGTCAGCATTGCATCGAGGCGTTCGACGTCGTGTCCGCCTTCCGCCTTGGGAAGGAATACCCCGCCGGGCGCGGCCGGTACCACTGCATCGAGATCGGCTTCGGTCCAGCCTCCCGACAAGGGATTGATCCGCACCCAGACCCGTGCGCGATCGGTCGCTTCGCCCAACGCCTGCACTACAGTTTCGCGTGCCGGGGCCTTGTTCTCGGGCACCACCGAATCTTCTAGGTCGAGCAATGCAATGTCGGCGTCGCTGGCAATCGCCTTGCCCATCTTCTTGGCGCTGTCGCCTGGAGCGAACAACCAGCTCCGCATGCGTAGGGTCATCGTTACATCCTCTCGCGCCAGCGGTTAGGCGCGGGGACGCGCAGGCGCAAGGCGGTGCTAGAACGAGCCTTCCAGATCGAACGAGAAGATCGTCCCGAACTGGCGATCGCGGTCTTCGCGGAAGTCGACGATGCCCGCCGCACGGTCGAGGAAAATCGTCCGATCAAGTCGGTTGTCGCGATCGAGCAGGTTGGCCACCCGGAAGCGCGCGGTCATACCGAAGACATCCTTGTGTTCGACAAAGAGGCGCAGGAATCCCGGTGGGTTCAGCCGCTGGAACACTTCGTCGAGCCGGACTCGGGGCCGCTGCTCGTCGTAACGCCAGAAGCCGCCGATCGCCCAAGGCGTTCCGAAGAAGTCCTGTCGCAGCTCAACTTCAACTTCAACGAACTCGTTTCCGGAGATCTCTCGCGGTGTGCCTAGCAAGGGATCGAGCACTTCGCTTTCGGACCACGAAAATTCGGAATCGAGCCGCAGGCCCCGGATGCCGAGTGGATCGAACAGGACGGTCAATTCGCCTTCCAGCCCGTAGATCGAAGCTGAATCGATATTGCCCGGTGCCTGTCCGCCGCCTTCGATCGGGATCTGGTCGACGATATTGCTGATATCTTCGTAAAACCCGCGCAAGTTGATTGAACCGAGATCGCCGAAGCTCTGGGTCGCTTCGATCTCGAACAGCCAGCTTTGCGGCGGCACCAGATTGGCATTGGTGACGTTGACCCGATCCTGATCGAGGTTGGTCGAGGCGATGAAATCGAAGAAGTTGAGCTGCCCGACCTGGCGCTCGATCCGGCCCGACAGGTTGAGCGTGGGATTGGCGTTCCAATCGAGCGAAACGAAGCCAAACGGACGCCAGAAATCGCGAGTCTGTCCGTCCGCTCCGGTCTGGCTGATCTGGGAGTATTCCGCGCCGATCGATGCCTGCAATTGCAGCGCGCTCGACAGCGCACGGCTGTAGGTAGCGCTCGCTTCTCCGCGATCTTCGTCAACCCTCGCGGTCGCGCCGTCGAACTCGACCGGTTGCAGGACGCCATTCGCGTCGAGCTCTTCGAACTCGGACGTGATGTCGAGAAAATTGCGAACGCCCTCGACGGCCAACTGCAGGTCTCCTCCGAAGGCTGGGAAGGTGTACTCGGCGCGAAGGATCGTTTCGGCCTCGTCGGCGTCGCGGGTGAATCGGGATCCCTCCGATGCGCTGCCGTCGGCGAATTCGGTGATGACGCGCGCGACCGTTGGGCTGTCTTCGTAGCGGTGATAGCCGATCAACTTCAATTGGCCGGGGCCGAAAGCGAAACTGTAATCGGCGCCGATCTCGAAATTGTATTCGTCTTCGCGAGCGCGAAACGTTCGCAGTCGGTCGATCGGATCGATGACGCCGCTGCGTTCCGAATCTTCACGCTCGCGGAAAATGAAGCCTTGCAACTGCCCGGTCAGGTTCAGGACGTTTCCGTTGTCGGCCGTGCGCGCATAGGAGCCCGACAGGGTCGGGCGATCCGAGTTGAAATTCGATTGCTCCAGGCGGGTGTCGATCAACAGGTCGTCGGCATCGAAAACGCGTTCGATCCCGGCATCGCCACGTCGCCCGGAATCGTTCTCGAAGCTGAGCGTCCATTCGGTCTTGTCGCCGCCGCCGGCAAGCGAGACCTGCCCGTCACCCCAGCGAAACGGTACGCCCGAAGAGCGCCATTCGGCCGAGTAGCGGAATTGGCCGGCAATGCCGCCGGTCGAATTGGTGACGACGTTGAGCACCTGTCCGGTCAATCCGCCGATATCGAGGCTGGCACCGTCGACGATTTCGAGCCGGACGACCTCTTCGGCAGGGATGCGACCGAGCGCGGCGATCGGACCGTTGGACTTTCCCGAGATGCGCTGGCCATTGATGATGACGTTGGTGTTCGCTTGGCCGAGGCCTCGCTCGCCGTCGTTCTCGCGAATCGAAAAGCCGGGGATCTGCTGTGCCATGTCGAGAGCGCTGCGCGGCGCGAACCGCTCAAAATCGGCGGGAGCGAAGGTGCGGCGTGTCGAAGCGGATACCGCTTGCTCCCGAACAACATCATCGGTGCTATCGGCCAAAGGAGGCGCCGCAGAAGGGTCCATCTCGTCGAGGCGAACATTGTCGGTCGTGCGGTTGGGAAGCGGATCGTCGACCTGTTCCGGCCCGGGAAACTCCAAAGGTTCCGGGTCCTGCGCAGCGGCGGGTACTGCGGCAAGGACCACAGTTACGGCTGAAATCAGGAGGTGCTCACGGCCCATAAGCTGCAATATACGCCTTCGTCCCGCGCAAGTTCCGTGCAGGCCCTTGATCGATCCTTGCTCATAAGCAAGCGAGGGCGCGGACTATTCGACGAACGTTCCACTGGTCGGGACGACTGTTTTGTCCTCTCGGGAATTGCAGTTGCTCGTCGCCGCAACGCACCAGACTCGACGCGGCCGACCTGCGACAAGCCCATAGCATAGGTGACCGCGTGCATTCTCCGAAAAAACTCCACTGGTCGGGAAGACAGGATTCGAACCTGCGACCCCCACACCCCCAGTGTGATGCGCTACCAGGCTGCGCTACTTCCCGTATCCAGTGGAGGCGCGCCTATACGGTGCAGGGTTCGGCCATGCAAGCGGCATTGGTTCAGGTTTCTTGGGGTATGGGCAGGTCGGGCGCGATTGCGGGGCACTTGCATTGCTGCTAACCGCGCCCACTTGAACGATGATGGGCGGGGAGCGAAGCCGTTTGAGCGGCGGCAAACCCCGTTCGCAATCGCCGACGAATTTTCGATTTTCTACGGGCAAACGACACGATGTTAGACATACTCGCAGCCGCAGGGGCGGGCGCAGCACCCCCGGGATGGCTCAACTGGCTGCCGATTGTCGGCATGGTGGTGATCTTCTGGTTCCTCATCATCCGGCCGCAAATGAAGCGGCAGAAGGAACACCAGGAAAAGGTCGCCGGCCTGAAGAAGGGCGACCAGGTCGTCACCCAGGGCGGGCTCGTCGGCAAGATTGCCAAGGTCGAAGACGATTACGTGCATATCGACCTCGCGCAGGGCGTACGCGTAAAGGCCGTGCGGCACACGATTGGCGATGTCATCCCGCCGGGCGGTTCCGCGGCCAACGACTGATCTCTCAGTCCTCGCGGCGGCATTCCATCAGGCAATCGGAAAAAGATAAGACTCGATGCTCGAATTTCCCCTCTGGAAAAAGATTTGGCTGTGGGGGCTGACGCTCGTCGCAGTGGCAGCCGCGATGCCGTCGCTGTTCAACGCGACAAGCTTTGAATGGCCCGAAGCGCTGCCGTCGCCGCAGGTCAATCTCGGTCTCGACCTTGCCGGCGGATCGCACTTGCTGCTCGAAGCCGAGGCCGAAGATATTCGCGCGCAACGCCTCGAAAATATGGAGGAGACGGTCCGTTCGATCATGCGGAACGCCGAACCGAGGATTCGCATCGGCGATGTCTCGACGGCGGACGAGCGGCTCTCTTTCCTGCTCAACGAGGCGAGCGACGTCGATCGCGCGCGCGGCCTGCTCGAACCGCAGTTGCAGGGGCAGAACCTCGTTCGCGAGTGGGACCTGACCGTAGTCGACGGACAGCGCATGGTGCTGACGCCGACCGACAGTGGGCTGGATTCCGCGCTCAACGACGCGATGGAGAGCGCAACCGAAGTGGTTCGCCGCCGGATCGACGAACTCGGCACGCGCGAGCCGACGATCATTCGTCAGGGGGACACCCGGATCGTGGTCCAGGTTCCCGGCCTCGAAGATCCCGAAGCCTTGAAGGCGTTGCTCGGCCAGACCGCGCAGCTCGAATTCAAGCTGGTCGATACCAACGCCCTGATCACGAACGTCGAAGCGGGCATCGCTCCACCGGGTAGCCAGATATTCCCCTACGCTGCGGACAGCCCGCGCGCCGGTCAGTTCGAAGCGGTCAAGCGGCTCGGCGGAATTCGCGGCGACAGCCTCACCAACGCCCAGGCAGGGGTAAATCCAGAGACCAACGAAAACATCGTCAGCATTCAGTTCGACGGTCCGGGCGGGCAGAAGTTCGCCAAGCTCAGCACCGAGAATGTGGGGCAGCGTTTCGCGATCATTCTCGATGGCGAAGTGCTTTCGGCGCCGGTTTTCGAAGAGCCGATCCTCGGCGGTGCAGCGCAGATTTCAGGCAGTTTCACGCCAGATAGCGCCAACACGCTGGCGATCTCGCTGCGCTCGGGCGCTTTGCCCGTTCCGCTGACTGTGATCGAGGAACGCACGGTTTCGGCCGAGCTGGGGCAGGACTCGATCGAGCGTGGCATGATCGCGATGCTGATCGGTTCGCTGGCCGTTATTGCACTGATGATCGCGACTTATGGCCGGTTCGGCATCTACGCCACCGTCGCATTGCTATTTAACGTGCTGATCCTGCTCGGCTTGATGGCGGGACTCAACACCACGCTGACACTGCCCGGTATCGCCGGTTTCGTGCTGACAGTCGGCGCGGCGGTGGACGCCAACGTCCTGATCAACGAGCGCATCCGCGAGGAGCGAAAGCGCGGACGGCGCGTGGTTGCGGCGATCGAAAACGGCTACAAGGAAGCGAGCCGCGCGATTTACGACGCCAATATTACCAACTTCATCGCTGGCGTGCTGCTGTTCCTGTTCGGCTCCGGACCGGTTCGCGGGTTTGCGGTCGTCCTGATCATCGGCCTTGTGACCAGCGTTTTCACGGCGCTCACCCTGACCCGTATGTGGGCGGCCGGATGGCTGCGCAAGACGCGCCCAAGCGACGTGAACATATAAGGAGGGACGATCCATGAAGCTGCTCAAACTCGTTCCCGCCGACACCAACATCAAGTTCCTGAAACTGCGCTTGCCGTTTTTCGTGGCGAGCATGCTGCTGGTCGTGGCGAGTTGGGGATTGGTGTTCACGAACGGACTGAATTACGGCGTCGATTTCGCCGGCGGTCAGGAAGTTCGCCTGACCTTCGAACAGCGCGATCAGGCACCGGTGCCGGAGCTTCGCAGCATGGTCGAGGGGCTCGGCTACGGGACCCCCGTCGTCCAGGAATTCGGTGCGCCCAACGTCGTTTCGATCCGCGTGCCACTGCCTGAAGGTGTGGAAGACACGCCGGGCGCGGCGACCGAAATCGGCAATGAAGTCATCGCCACGATCCAGGACCAGTATCCCGAAGCGCGCACGGACGGCAACGACACCGTATCGGGCAAGGTCGCAAGCGAGTTTCGCGAGAGCGCAGCGCTCGCATTGCTGGCTGCCATGATGATGGTCGCCATCTATATCTGGGTGCGGTTCGAATGGCAGTTCGGGGTCGGCGCACTTTTCGCGCTGTTCCATGACGTTTCGCTGACGCTCGGCATGTTCGCGCTGTTCCAGCTCGAATTCTCGCTACAGATCATCGCCGCGATCCTCGCGATTATCGGTTATTCGCTGAACGACACGATCGTCGTCTACGATCGCATTCGCGAGAACCTGAAGAAGTATCGCAAGATGCCGTTGCCGGAACTGCTCGACCTGTCGATCAACGAAACGCTCGCGCGCACCGTCATGACGTCACTGACGTTGCTTGTCGCGTTGCTGCCGCTGTTGCTGTTCGGCCCCGCGAGCCTGTTCGGCCTGGTCGCAGCGATCACGGCTGGCCTGTTCATCGGGACGTATTCGAGCGTCTATCTCGCTTCGCCGATCCTGATCTGGTTGGGCGTCACTTCGAACAGTTTCGTCCCGCAGGAAACGGCGGCGGATCGGCAGGAAAAGATCGTCCGCGGGGAAGTGTAGATCGAACGGGCGGCTTGCGCCCCTTGGGTTATCCGGAAACCAATCGCTGGTAATGCTCGGCCAGTTCCGCCGCATGGTTCTCCCAGCTGAAGCGTTCGGCCGAAGCCGCCACTTCCTGCGGATGGGGTGGGGCGGCGAGGAGTGCTTGCACCGCTTCCACGACCGCGTCGGGCGTGCGTTCGATCAGCCGTCCGGCGATGTCGTTGTGGATCAGTTCGCGCGCACCGCCGACATCGGTGGTTATGACCGGCGTACCGCAGGCGATGCTTTCGACCCACGCGTTGGCGAGCCCTTCGCTGACCGTCGGCAGGACCATCGCATCGGCAGCGGACAGGATTAGCGGCATCACGTCGTGATCGACCGAACCTGCGAAGTGCACCCGTTCCGCAACTTCCAAGTCGCGTGCCAACTGTTCGAGCCTTCCCTTGTCATCGCCTTTACCGACGAGCACCAAACGCGCCTCCGGGAGCAGGGGCAGGGCGGTGATCGCAATACCCTGTCCCTTGCGCTCGATGAGCGCGCCTACGCAGACCAGCAGAGGTGCGTTTGCAGGCAAGGCGAAACCCAGTTGCTGGCCCAACTGCGATCGCAATTGGGTGTGGCCGAGCGGGCGGAAGCGATCGCGATCCAGGCCGGTATAGTGGACCGCGATCTTGTCGTTCGGCATGCCCATCGCCACCATATCGCGCTTCAGCGCTTCGCTGACGGCTAGCAGGCCGGTCGCGCGTTCGGCGGCTTCCATAATCTGCTCGCGGGCAAATCCGTGCTCGCCCCAGAGCGAGATATCCGACCCGCGCGCCTTGATTGAGAGTGGAAGGTCGAAATGCTTGGCCAGCATTGCCGCCGCCGGCCCGTCGGGAAAGAAGAATTGCGCATCGATCAGGTCGATCGGTTGCTCTGCATGAATCTGTTCCACGAGCGGCAAGACGGCCTTGGCAATCGCGCTGGCATTCCGCCGCGCGCCGATCTTGGGGATCAGGGTGAAGTGCGGACGATGGACGGTCACACCGCCTTCGCGCGTCAGCGGCTCCAGTTCGGACAGCGCCCGATACCGGCCAAAGGCGACAGGCGGCAGCCCGATCGGATTGACGACCGAGACGCGCCAGCCTCCTTCGCTCTCGCCGATGTTGGCCAACCCCTCGAGCGAACGCGCGACGAACGTCCCGAAACGCGGATTGACCGCATTGGGATAGAGCGTGCTCAAGGACAGGACATGCTTCAAGAGGAGTGCGTCTCCAATTTCACCCGGCACAGTAAGGTGGCTGAGTTAATGCGTTCTAACCGCCAAAGGTTACGCCTGGAGCGGTCTCACCAGCATCATCGCGGTCGCAATCCATGGGGGATTGTCGACAACCTGCTGCTTCTGACCGGCGCCGGGCGGCAGCAATCCGACCAGAGTGCCGCGCCGATCGATCAGGCGACCGAATGCAAAGCGCCCGCCGGGACGAGGGACCAGACAATCGCGATTGATCGCTTCGGCAGCGCGTTCGGGTTGTAATTGTCGCATCCACAGCAGGTCGCCGGGACGAAACTCTCCCACGCTTTCGTTAACCGCCAATACCATTAACGGGCTGTCGTCACCCTGAACTGCGAGTTCCGTCGGCAAGAGCGCCTCTCTCGGGCTCGAAAGCGCCTCGGCGCCACTCGACCAGAGTTCGGCGACGACCTGCGGCGTTTCGCTCCGTTCGGAACGGACCAGCGTTTCCGGCTCTACGCCGAGCGCGGTGCCGATCCGGTCGATCCACTTGGTCGATAGGTTTCGCATTCCGGTTTCTAGCCGGCCGATGGTCTGCGCCGTGGTCGGCGGATCGCATGCTGCGGCGAGATCGGCGAGAGTCAGCCCCTTGGCTTTGCGAATGTCGCGGATGCGATTGATCATTTGCGTTCTCCCGAAACCCAACTTGAACCGATCTGGTAATATTCACTTTCCTACAGATTGGGTGTCGAGGCAAGCCGAATATCACCAATTCGGTAAATGGAGAACGGGCATGCCACGTAAACTGGTCGAACTCGAGCTTACGAGCGAGGGCCCGCGTCGGGGTTCGTCTGTCGCCGGGAAGCGCCGGAGCGTCACCGTGAATGTCGGCGAATCGCCGATCGCGTGGTTGCACGCGCGCGGTCACCTCGAAGACCGGCTGTTCGATGCCGGGGAAGCGCTGCGCAACGATTACGAGCGGGCGCAGCTATCGGCGAATGTAACGATGCGTTGGGAACCCGTGAGGGTCAGGACCGGGGGGCGGCAGGATCTCAACGCAACCGAGAGGCAAGTAGCCGCCAGGCAGCGCTTCGACGCGGCGATGGCCGAAGCGGGAAAGGGTTTGGAGGATATTCTATGGCGAGTCGTCTGCGCCGGGGAGGGGCTGCCGCAGGCCGAGAAGGTATTGGGCTGGCCGGCGCGGAGCGGCAAGCTTGTACTCAGGCTCGCGCTCGAACGGGTTGCCGATTTCTACCGCATCCGGTGACGGCCTGTGATGGCACGAACTCGTTTCCTGGACCGTGTAACATGCGGTCCATGTCCGCCACCGACGGGGCCCCTTCCGCAGGCTCCTGCGGCTGGCCGAGCTACTCCCCGCCGCCGTAGAAGAACCTTTCCTCGACGATCTTGTCGTCCTTCACGGTGTAGACGCCGACTTCGGCCATTTGCGAGCGCTCGCCGTCCATGGTGACGTCCATGGTGTAGCGGATCGCGAACTGGTCGCCGAAGACGTAGGGCCCTTCCGTGGTGGAATCGTGCATTTCGGCGTTGGCTTCCCACCAGGCATGCTTCTGCAGCAGCGCCTCGCGGCCTTCCACGCGCGCCATCGGGCTGTCAGCCATCGGTTCGAGACTGACAATGTCGTCCGACCAGTAGGACTGGTAGGCTTCGGCATTGTCGTCTGCAACGGCTTGCGTGAAGTCCTTGGCGACTTGATCGATCGACATGGCGATTCTCCCTTTCCGAAGCGCGAAGGATGTCGCGCCAATGTGGCAATATCGCGACCGTTCGACCGTGCCGCCGGCCCTTGCCGAACGCGTCTGGAACATCGCGGCGCATTCTGGCACCAAAGCAAGCATGAACGGTACAACCCTGCGCTACGGCTTGCTCTACGGCGGCGCGATCGCACTGGTCGCCGCGCTGCTGCAATGGGTCGAATATCGCTATCACGTGATGCAAATGCCGGGCGAGGCGTATGCGGCTGTCATCGCCGTGATCTTCATCGCGATCGGTATCTGGGTTGGAAGGCGACTCACGCCGGACTCGGGCAGGGAGGAATTCGAACCCAACGAGCGGGCGATCGCGTCGCTTGGCCTGACACCGCGCGAACTGGAGATTCTCGGTTACCTCGCAAAGGGGGCGAGCAACAAGGAAATTGCGCGTTCGCTGAAGGTCTCTCCCAACACGATCAAGACGCATATCGCCAATCTTTACATGAAGTTGGAAGTCACGGGGCGCGGAAAGGCGGTCGAGGCGGCGAGGGCGCTCGCAGTCATTCCTTAAGGTCGTCCGATCGGGCTAAATACGCCAACTCACCCATCTGGGTGATAGGATCGGAGCGGGATTTGGGGGACGGATCGGGCGTCCAACCAAGGGGAGACATCCAATGTTTCGTTATTCACTGATCTTCGGTTCGATCATCGGCGTTATCGTTATCGCTTTCATGATCGCGGTCATGCTGGTGATGGGCACCGAGGACCTCGGCGCGTCCGAGTTGATGGGCTACGCCGTCATGCTGGCGGTCCTTTCGCTGGTGTTCATCGGCATCAAGCGGTTCCGCGACGTGGAACATGGCGGCGTTATCAAATTCACCCAGGCGGCCGCGGTCGGTATCGGGATCGCGGCAGTCGCGGGGGTGTTCTACGTCATTAGCTGGGAGTTCTTTCTGTACGCCACCGACTTCGCTTTTGTTGAGACATACAGCGATAGCCTGAAGTCGGCGCTCGATGCGGAACAGCTCGGCGCGGATGAACGCGCCGCAAAGCTGGCCGAAATCGAAGAGAGCATGGCAATGTATGCGAACCCGCTGTTTCGCCTGCCGATCACCTTCATAGAGATTTTTCCAGTGGGACTGGTCGTCGCGCTGATTTCGGCATTCATCCTGAAGAACCCGAAGGTATTGCCGGCACGCGCAACCGCGTGATCGACGAAGTCAGGCCGACAACGCTGCTCGGACTGCCGCGCGCAGTTCGGGCAGCACGTCGCTCTCGAACCACGGGTTCTTTGCCGCCCACAGCCGGACGCGCCAGGCGGGATGGGGCAGCGGAAAGATCGGCGCGAATTCGGCGTACCGCCGCACACGCTCGGTCAGGGAGAGCTTCTTGGTCTCGGGCAGGTACGCCGCTTGCGCATAGGCCCCGACCAACAAGGTGAGCCTGTCGTGGGGAAGCAGTTCGAGCACCCGGTCATGCCATTGCGGCGCGCATTCCTTGCGCGGCGGCGCATCTCCGCCGCCAGCCTTGCCGGGATAACAGAAACCCATCGGCATCAGCGCGACATTGTCCGGATTGTAGAACAGAGCTTTGTCGAGGCCGAGCCAGCTGCGCAGCCGGTCTCCGCTATCGTCGTCCCATGGTATGCCGCTGGCATGGACCTTGGTGCCCGGAGCCTGGCCGACGATCAGGACACGCGAGCGCGGCGAGAACTGCACGACCGGTCGCGGACCGAGCGGAAGATGGTCGGCGCAGATCGTGCAGGTCTTGATCTCATCGTGGAGCCGGGCCGCCCGCTCGCTCATCCTTCGACCCGTTCGGCGATGTCGAGCCAGCGCTCCTCGGCAGCGTCTTTCTCGGCACGGGCGTTTTCGACCCCCTTGGAAATGGTCGCAAAGCGCTGCGGATCGGATTGAAACAGGTCGGGATCGGAAAGAATCGTCTCACCCTTGGCGATGGCGGCTTCGAGTTCCTCAATCCGCACTGGTAGCAATTCGTAGTCGCGCTGGTCCTTGAAAGAAAGCTTGTCGGCTTTGGGCGGAGGAAGCGTGGCGGGTTCGGACCGCTTTGCGGGAGTTGTCGCTTTGCTTTTACCGATGACAGGCCTGCGTCGCTTGGCTTCCCAGTCCTCGTATCCGCCCGCGACGATATCGACCTTCCCCGATCCGTCGAGCCCGAGCGTCACCGTCACAGTCCGGTCGAGGAAGTCGCGGTCGTGGCTGACAATAAGGACGGTTCCGTCGAAGTCGGCGATAACCTCTTGCAGCAGGTCGAGCGTTTCGAGGTCGAGATCGTTGGTCGGCTCGTCGAGCACGAGCAGGTTGGCGGTGCGCGCGAATTCGCGCGCCAATAGCAATCGAGAGCGTTCGCCGCCGGACAGGACGCCGACCTTGGTGTCGACTATCTTGGGATCGAACAGGAACTCCTTGAGGTAGGCTTGCACATGTTTGCGAGCGCCGCGCACATCGATCCAGTCACCGCCTTCGGCAAGGATGTCTCGCACGCTGGCATTGGGGCTGAGCAGTTTGCGTTGCTGGTCGATCATCACGCCCGACAGTGTGCGGGCATGGGCGATGGAACCGCTGTCGGGTTTGAGCTCACCGGTCAGCATCTTGAGCAACGTCGTCTTGCCAGCGCCGTTCGCGCCGACGATTCCGATCCTGTCGCCATTCTGGATGCGCAGGCTGAACGGCTTGATGATGGCGCGACCATCGTAGCTCTTGGTGATGTGCTCGGCGACGATCACCGACTTCGATTTGAACTCCTCGTCATTCGCCAGCTTGAGCTTCGCAGTGCCGCCGTCGGAAATCATCGCTGCCCGCGCTGCGCGCATCTGGTAGAGTTTTTCCAGGCGTCCCTGGTTGCGCTTGCGGCGAGCCGTCACGCCGCGTTCGAGCCAATGCGCCTCGATCTTCAGCTTGGCGTCGAGCTTTTCGGCCGCTCGTGCCTCCTCCGCGTAGACCTGTTCTTCCCACGCTTCATAGCCGCCAAACCCGACTTCCTTGCGCCGCATTGTGCCGCGATCGAGCCACAAAGTCGCACGGGTTAGGCGCTTCAGGAACGTACGATCGTGCGAAATCGTGATGAAGGCACCCTTGTAGCGCGCCAGCCAATCTTCGAGCCAGTCGATCGCGCCCAGATCAAGGTGGTTGGTCGGCTCGTCGAGCAGCAGCAGGTCCGGTCCCTGCGCCAATGCGCAGGCGATCGCGGCGCGGCGTTTCTCCCCGCCGCTCGCGGTGCCCGCCTCGCGCGCCATATCGATGCCGAGCTGCCCGGCGATGCTTTCGACCTCGTGCGCAGCCGGCGCGTGATCGCCGGCCAAGGCGAAATCCATCAGCGTCTCGTACGCGCCGAATTCCGGTTCCTGTTCGAGGAACACGATCCGGGTATTCGGCTTAACCCGCCGCGTGCCGCGATCCGCTTCGATACGATCGTCGATCAGTTTGAGCAGTGTCGTCTTGCCGACCCCGTTGCGCCCGATCAGCGCCAGTCTGTCTCCCGGCAGAACATGCAGGTCGATCGGCGCGACGTCCGGTCCACCGAACAGCCAGCGTCCGCCCTGCTGCAAGCCGAGCCCTTCCCAGGATAGGATTGGAGGTTGTGCCATCGCCCGCGCCACGTAGTTGTCGAAAGAGGGGCTTGCAAGCGGACGCGCGAACCGGTTCAGTGCCGCGAAAGCCCCGATGCTGCATTTCGAGGCTCGGAGGGAGTTCACGACCATGATCCGCACCATAGTTGCCGCTTGCGCCGCCTTGGCATTCTCGCTGCCTGCCAACGCGGCGACGATCGAAATCGAATCCGAAGGTCCGGTGATCGAACTCTCGGTTTTCGAAAGCGTCACTGCCGAACCGGATCTCGCGACTATCAGTGCGGGGGTCAGCACCACTGCTCCCACCGCCGTCGAGGCATTGCGCCAGAACTCGGTCGAAATGACTCGCATGATTGACCAGATCAAGGCTCTTGGCGTGGACGAGAAGGATATCCAGACAACCGGGATCAATCTAAACGCCCGCTACGACTACAACCGGGGTACGCAGCGCAACGAGTTTCGCGGCTACCAGGTATCCAACCGCGTCAGTGTGAAGCTGCGCGAAATCGAACAGACCGGACGGGTCTTGGATGCGCTGGTCTCGGCCGGTGCGACCGATCTGGGCGGGCCGAGTTTTTCGATCGAAGACGACGAGGCCGCCAAGGACGAGGCGCGAAAACGGGCGGTCGAACGCGCGCAAGAGCGTGCACAAGCCTATGCCGCCATGCTCGGATACGATGAAGTGCGCGTGCTCGAAATCAGCGAAAGCCTCCGTGGTCGGGGGCCGGTTGCCGACGTGGCGATGCGCAGCGCGATGGTAGCCGAGGCAGCGCCGGCCCCGCCGGTCCAGCCCGGCATGGTCAGCACCGGTGTTTCGATCACGATTAAGTTCGAAATGGCCGAAGACGACGAAGATGCCGAAGAAGACGAGGGTTAAGGAGTGTTCACGACGCTGAACTGCTGACAACGTCGCCATTCAGAACTTGTTCAATGCACCGTGACTAGGCATGACATCATTATGACGCGCATCAGATCATTCTTTGCAGGCATCCTTGCTGCGCTTGCCTTGGCGACATTGGCCGGCGTTCCGGCAAGCGCCGGTGCGCTCAGCCAGGATCAAGGCCAGAGCGACCAGGGGGAAGCGCGCAAGGAAATGCGCGCCGGTAACCAGCTTTCGCTGCGAGAGATCGAGCGCCGCGTACTGCCAAGAATGCGTGGAAGCGAATATCTGGGCCCGGCATACGATTCGAGGGCGCGGGCCTATCGACTCAAGTTCATCAAGGACGGGCGCGTCACATATGTCGATGTCGATGCGCGCACCGGCCGCATCATCAACCGTTCGCGTTGAGCCCATTCTATCGAAATTGCCAAATGTCCGGGGGAAATCCGTGAGCGTTTGCACAGCACTTTCCTTGACGCCCGCCCGTCAAAAGCGCACGAGTTCGGCGGCTTACAAGCAGCAGATTGGTGGTATATGCGGATCCTGATCGTCGAAGACGAGCCCACACTCGGCCAGCAATTGAAATCGACTCTCGAACAGACCGGCTATGCCGTCGATCTGTCGACCGATGGCGAAGACGGCCACTTCCTGGGCAGCACCGAAGAATACGATGCGGTCATTCTCGATCTTGGCTTGCCCGAGATCGACGGACTGACCGTCCTTGGCATGTGGCGCAAGGAAGGACGGGATTTCCCCGTTCTTGTGCTGACCGCCCGCGACAGTTGGTCGGACAAGGTGGCAGGTCTCGACGCGGGTGCCGACGACTACCTGGCCAAGCCGTTCCAAACCGAAGAATTGATCGCTCGCCTGCGTGCGTTGATTCGTCGCGCTTCGGGCAACACCTCCTCCGAACTGACCGCCGGCCAGGTCCGGCTGGACACGCGTTCGGGCCGGGTGACGCTTAGCGGGGAACCGGTCAAGCTGACGGCGCAGGAATACAAGCTGCTCAGCTATCTGATGCATCATAAGGGCAAGGTGGTAAGCCGGACCGAGTTGATCGAGCATATTTACGATCAGGATTTCGATCGCGATTCGAACACCATCGAAGTCTTCGTCACACGCATTCGCAAGAAGCTCGGCGCAGAAGTTATAACGACTATCCGTGGCCTCGGTTACAGCCTCGACGACCCCGAAGACGCTCCAAGAGCCTGACGCCTCGCAAACGTCTTCCGAAGCGGTCCTGGTTTCGCAGCTCGGCGAACCTGAAGCCGCGTCCGGAGACGTCGACCCGTCTTTGCCATCGAAGCCGCAGCCGCGCGGCAGCCTTGCCCGCAGAATGGGCATCATCGCCGCCGGCTGGATTTTCGTTTTGTTGCTTGGCGGCGGCATCGCTCTCGACAGGGCGCTGTCCAATCAGGTCGAAAACAACTTCGACGAGCAGCTGCAATACATCCTGACTGCGATGATCGCTTCGGCCGAGATTTTTCCCGGCGGAGAGGTGAGCTTCAACCGCGCGCTGGGAGATCAGCGTTTCCTCGAGCCCAATAGCGGTCTCTATTACCAGATCGATGGTGACAGTGGTGTCGAACCGTGGCCTTCGCGCAGCCTGTGGGATCGCACCCTGACCCTGCGCGGCGTGCAAAGCGATGGCGAGGGCTTCGACAGCGAAGCGGTCTTCTACAATTCCGATCAATTCGAAGGCGAACCGCTGCGCATCGTCGAGCGCACGGTGATCCTTCCGGGGAGCGAGACCCGGTGGACCTTCGCAGTGGCGAGTGCGACCGAAGAGATTGATACGCAGCTGCAGACGGTGCGCTCGATCCTGATCTGGAGTTTCGCCGTGCTCGGCCTTGGCCTGCTGGTCATGGCATTGCTGCAGATCCGCTATGGCCTCTCGCCGTTGCGTCGGGTGAGAGCTGCGATTTCCAAGCTGCGAACCACGGGCGAGAACCGCATCACCGAACCACTGCCGACCGAAGTGCAGCCCCTCGTCGAGGAGCTCAACGGATTGCTGGAGCATTCCGAACGTCAGGCCGAGGAAGCGAGGATGCATGCGGGCAATCTCGCCCATGCGCTCAAGACGCCGCTGACCGTGCTCACCAACGCCGCAACGGCCCGCGATCCCGACTTGAATCAGGCGGTTTTTCGTGAAACACGCACGATGCAGCGCCATGTCGATCATCACCTTGCCCGGGCTAGGGCGGTGGGTCGCCGCGCGGTCGGTCATGCCCGAACCAATGTCCGGCAAAGCGCCGAAGCCGTGCGCCGTGCGGTCGAACGACTCTATCCCGAAGGGCGGCTCGACATCGCAGGAAACAGGGACGCCCTGGTCACGATCGAACGGCAGGATCTCGACGAAATTCTCGGCAATTTGATCGAGAACGCGGCCAAGTATGGCGGCGGAAGCGTGTTCGTGACGATCGACAACGAGCCCGGGTCGGAACAATGCCTGGTCTGGGTCGAAGATGACGGGATGGGCATTCCGGAGAAGGAGCGCGAACGTATCTTCGATCGGGGAGCTCGGCTCGACACCGGAAAGCCGGGCACGGGTCTCGGCCTCGCGATCGTTCGCGACGTTGCCGAAATCTATGGCGGAAGCGTCTCGATCGGAGAGAGCGAAGACCTCGGCGGCTTGTTGGTGGAACTGGCATTGCCGCGCGCGGAAAGCTCTCCTGACAACGAATAATCGTGCCTTGGCGAAGGGTAGGTGCATTTCGTCCGTTGTGTGGATGATCGAGCAGTCGATCGTTCAACGCAAACGGGGCCATTTGCGCGGAAGATGATGACACCAGGCGGCGAGCCAGATCCAAATCGCCCGAACGTCGAGGCACAAATGGTCGCGCGGATCGCCGCTCGCGACGAGCAGGCATTCCGATTGGCGATCGAAGCGCACGCACCGCTGATGCATCGGATCGCCTACCGCATGGTGGGGGACGCCCACGAGGCCGAAGATATCGCGCAGGAAGCCATGTTG
>JAAUYH010056888.1_pt1 | contig 40004 bp, 34 predicted proteins | sample 7278061 | NCBI WGS metagenome assembly JAAUYH01 (sample SAMN14350203, study PRJNA611818) | marine sediment metagenome | isolation source: surface marine sediment (0.6m) | place: French Polynesia: Moorea | collected 2018-08
CTTTAGGTCTGAAGGATTCGCAACTATGGAGTATCTTTTCTCCCGCTCATTAGCTCGCATCGCTTTATGGCTGGCGGCCGAAATTTTCCTTAATCTGACTGGCCTAGATGATCTAGCGGACTGCGGAGAGTGGGTTTTTGAGCAGCGTATTAACTCCTTTTATCGTTCTCAAGGGAGTGTCGTCACTCTACTTTTGCCTGAAATCACGGATTAAGCGCTTGCAACTAAACTCCACCTCGAGATCAATGAACGAGAATTACGAAAGCACAATGGCTGAGTTTTTCATGAGGATGATATGAGTCCTCCTCTCCGCGACTTCTAATCCAGCCATAACGTTGCGCCTGATTCCTCTGGCTACAGTATGAGTATTCCAAAACAAATCATTGATTGAGGAAATAATCATGTCTGAAGTCAAACATCAACAAAGCATTGAACAGCAAGGTCAACTCTCCGATGCGCAACTTGAAGCAGTTGCTGGCGGCGTTGACTTTGACCAGCTCCGTCGCGAAAACCTTGATAAGGATGCTGTAGATTTTGACCAGTTGCGCCGTGAGAATCTCGAAAAAGATGCAGTTGCGCACCCTGTGCAATAACAAGATTGTCGTAGATGGTTAGGACGCCTCTTTATCCTCTATGTCTAACCGTCTAACTCTCAGGCATTGAATCATTCTCCAGTCTTAGCAGAGAACTTATTTGGCGTCCCTCAAATTTAAAGCACTCTCCTTGCCTGAATCAGCTATATCTACATCAAGCCTCCAGTCTGTCGGCTGGAGTTTTTTCTATGCCTGAAAGCCCCAGCCATAGCGCTTATCAAGCCGGAGAAAGCTAGTTTAGCTAGCGCTATATTCCCTGTGAAGGCAATGCAATGCAAGTCAATGGGAAAACTGCAATGCAAGATTGAGTCTTTAGCTTAAAGCGGGAAATGATCGCTGCAATAGAAGTCAGAAGTCAGGAGTCAGAATTCAACTATAGACAGAATTCTGACTCCTGACTCCTGGCTTCTGCTTCCTGCTTTCTCTATGCCGCCTCAAGGAAAATTGTCCGTTTCCGATGTTTTCAGATTGCATTGCCAAGGAGTAATGCAACGGGAGGAGTGCAAAAGATTTAATGCAAAAGATTTAATGCAAAGAGATATGCCAGAACTCCCTGTTTAGCTCTCTTCCCAGTTTGCAATTCTGTTTGCAATTCAAAGCCAGTCATTTGAATCACTGCAATGCAAAATGCGTCAAACAGAAAGTGGGCAAAAAATAGGCTTTACCGGTAATAAGGGAATCGATATGGCTGGAGGGTTGATAGGGAGCTATTGCATCTCCATTTGGTGGAATTTAGAAGGGGGATAGCGCTCTTTAGACGCCATCCCCCTTAAGCATTACTCCTGTTGGCTGCTAATGTGAATTTTGGCTGGGAGAACTGTGGCTGCCGGCCCCGGGCCCTGAACTGCGCCGCCCCATGCGATATCGCTCCAACCGTTGCATCGCCATTTTTAGACTCATCCTCATCCGATTGAAGGCTTGAGCCAGCTTGCCGACTTCATCTTTAGAAAATTGACCAAATTCAGCTTCTGTGTCGCCAGTGCTGACCGCTTCTGCAATCATTGCCATGCGATTGATAGGCTTCACCACGTAGCGCTTAAGCCATAGGTTGACCATGAAAATCGCGATCGCAAACACCGCCACCACAATTCCCAAAATCAGCACTAGGGATTGTCTGGCGAGTTTGAGCGTAGTCGATGCAGGTACAGAAATGATCTGGGCTCCCACTACCTCATTTAGCTTCCAACCCAACCCTGCGTCTCCATACCGTTCAATCTGGCTTTTGGGCGCAACGTCTCGTGTACTGTGGCATTCTAAACAACTCTGCTTCTGAATCTTAATGGGGCGAGCGATGTAAAATAGGTCTCCGGCAGCGGTAGGCCGAATCCCTCTCTTTTCTTTCGAGCTATCCGCCTTCAAGCTTTCCTGCTTGCGAAACTCTTCTACAATAACCTTCTCGAAGTCATCTGCCTTATCCCGTAGATTGCTCGGATTTAGCGTAGCTTCTTTATAGAAAAATTCCCTGTAGTCATCGCTGTCCCGAAAAGTCTCAAATACCTCCCGAGCCGAATACGCAGGGATCACTTCCGGTAAAAACTCAGTATCCAGGCGGTCAATCAATTCAGGTTTGACCTGGGTGCTCGTGTACTCCCGCACTGAGTTCATCGTTTCCATTAGCATCAGGGCTTTAGTGGTAATTTGATCCTGAGCGGTGCGGTTCAGGATTGTGGATAAGGCTACTCCACTAGCAAGAATTCCCCCCAGGAATACGACAAGGAGAAGGATTGTAAATTTCTGACCTAATTTAAGATTTGTTAGCTTGAACATAGCATGCTGCCTTTTTAGCGGATTGGGGAGTAAGAAGGGTGTTTAGTCAATCAAGCCATCATGTCGCCTTAGAGATTTTTTCTCGCTAGATTAGCGTAAGGCGGGAAGAAGGACTCGATACGCTATCTTCAATACCTAAGGCTAAGGTAAAGAACCTACTTTAGTTACTCCAACCTAGCTAGGCAGAAATACGGATAAACTGAACGCTTTAAATAACTCTTCACAGCCCCCATCACTAGAAATCAAATCAGAAAAGACTATCTAGCGATCAGTCTTCAGCGATAGACAATTTGGGAATGGGGATCTGACTGGCTGCTTCCCGACTATTGTCAGTTGCTTCTATAGGTTGGCCCTGAAATTCTGATTCATCCTCAATATTTTACAAAAAGAACACAGCATAATGAATTCCATAACCTTAGCTTTATAACCTGTTCTGTTTATCTTTTCGACGGTCTAATGCATCAGGGGAAGTAGGATCTGCCGCCGACGAACCGCTGACGACCGGTGATCTGAAAATTTGGAGATAAAAAATGGTGTATTGGCACTACCCTAAGGGGGAGCGCGCTTCCCTGCGACCAAGCAAAGTGAACCCGCCTTGGCCGCATTGCGTAATCATTAAGAATGGGTTTGAGACGAGTGGATCCAGCCATCATGATTGCGATAGAACTTGAGCAATTCTCTGTTATGGGACTTCCTGTTCATGGGAGTCAGGACTATGTTGGTTGGTTAATCACGCGTTTACGTCAAGGCGCTGGGGCTCATGTTGTCACTCTGAACGCCGAAATGGCTATTCAAGCGGAGCAGAATCCTGCTTTGAAGCAGGTGATCCAGCAAGCGACGTTAGTTCTGCCTGATGGAGCGGGGATTGTCCTGTACTTTTTACTCAAAGGGCAGCGGTTAAAACGCTGCCCGGGTATTGAATTGGCTGCTGCTCTGTTACTAGCGGCCGGTCCTGAAGAGTCCGCATTTTTTTATGGGGGAGCGCCGAATGTGGCGGAAACGGCGGCTCGCAATTGGCGAGAAAACGCCCCTGAGCTTTCCATTGTGGGAACGCAACACGGTTTTTTGGCTCCTGAAGAGCAATCAGATTTCCATCAGCGACTCAAACAACTCCAGCCCAGCATTATCTTAGTTGGCCTGGGAGTGCCGCGTCAGGAATTATGGATTGAAGAGCATCGCCACCTCTGTCCTCAGGCGATTTGGATTGGGGTTGGCGGCAGTTTCGATATCTGGGCGGGGTTAAAATCGCGGGCTCCGGCTTGGTTTCGCAATAATCATCTGGAATGGCTTTATCGTCTCTACCAGGAACCTTGGCGATGGCGTCGGATGATTGCGCTGCCAATGTTTGCTTGGAAATCCATCACCTTTTCTTCAGATCAGTAGAATCCCAGCCCAGATTCACTGGGGGCAACAGTGTGCAACCTGTTTTGCAAATATTTTGGATGAGAAGGAAAGCAAAAAAACACATTTAGGGTCAAAAAAGCAAAATTGAGGGGGTTGAACCGCCATACGTGGTATTTTTTCTCTGAGCTAAAGGCATTGTGAATCCTATAAGGTCTTCTTAGCCTCTATCAGCTTTAACTGGCTCCAACTTCACAATAGAGGGGATTTCAGTTAAGTATTTTGAGATAGCTCAGTGAAAAAACATAGGTCTTGAGGAACTTGTAATTCCAATACTTTTGGCAGAGATAATCTATATCTGGATGAAATACAGAGCGCCGTTAGAAGTATGATTTTGCTTGACTTTAAAATGTATTGCATGCATTTCAGGGTGGCTTTGGGATTCAGATTAAATACTTGAAAATAATCTAAGAAATCTTGGATTCTATATTTTTTACAGTCAGCTTTTAGTCTGATTAAAGCTGACTAGACATGACTTGATAGAGTTTTCTATTTAGGGTGTGAGATATCAAAAAAATATCTTATCTATTAGATAATCAGATATTTTAGGATTGGTTTTTGGTCCTGAAATTATTGGCTGATAAGCATTTCAGGTATTCATGGTTGATTTGGGCGGCTTGGGTATTGTATTGGGAAAAAGTTGAAAAAAGGCCCTGACTATTGGAATTTTTCCCAAAAGGGGATGGTAAAAATGCCAGATATTTGAGTGAATTTACGATGAGGGTGAGACCCTACATTTGTAATTTCATCTATCAAGGGTGAGACCCTACATCCTTATTTTCACCTATCAAGGCAGAATATATTACTAAGAGTTCCCGCTCTCTTCGCCTATATCAGGGAAGAATTGGTAGTCAAGGCTAGAGTGCTACCAAATGTCAAGGTAAATTCGTTCATATTCTCCGCCAATCATCAACTAATTAGTTAGGCGGGTTATTTGAAAAAACGAAATCTACACGATACTCAGTATTGGAAAGTTATCAGTATTGATGGCTTATACGATTTGTGTGGATGCTTAGAAAGCTGATTGTTTTGTCAGTTTTCAGGGGATTTTTTATGCTTTTTTGGGTCGTAAAAAGTAATAGTTATTCGCTGGAACCTCTCAATCAAAAATAATGTCTTCTTGAATGGTTGTTGGCTACAAAAAATAACCATTTAAGGAACAGTCTTTGATATTGGTAAATCTAATTCGATGGCTTTTTCTAATGGGTGACAGTCGAACCGAAATGTCTAATTCTTGTGGGGTTGAAATGACTTCTAGCAGTCAAATTAATCAGGAAACCTCAAAACGAGCAGAATACGTTGTTTTTTCTGAAACTGATGCGAGAATCAGAAAAGATGTTAAGCAGCTGATCGAAGAGATTGAGACTAAAATTACCCAGGTTAGTCTGAGAAGTTCTACTTACGATGAACTGGGGCGTTTGCTTGATCTCTTGCCAAATGTGGAATTAACCAATGACGACAATATTATTAGCATGGCTGAACTGGCCGCCTCAATCCTAATCTCTCAATTAGAGATTGAAAATCTGGCGCTAAAAGAAGGCAAGACGGATGCTCTAAATAGTTTGCCGAGTAATCTTAATGACTGGGCTCAAAAAATATTTTTTAGGTCGACGTCTAGTAACATTACCTTGGCAAAGCGGATCCGCAAAAAGATTGCTAAGGAAATCAGGATATATCAGAATCCATTGGCGGCTGTACTCAGTGCTGGAGGGTCTCCCGCGGCTCAATTAATTTCTGGCCTGACCTGGTTTACGATTATTTTTATGATGTTTATTGGTCTCGGGGCTTTTAGCATTTTTGTGATGAAGGCAAGAGTCGAAAGCACGGGCGAAGCTTATAATTTGGGGTTTGACCAAGGGTATCAGTTGGGGAGCGATCAAAGCTCTGAGGCAGATCCGTCGGCTGCTCCAGAGGGCGGCGAGGAGATAGATCTCAACGTTCTACGTAATCAGTCGATAGCATCATCTAGGATTCTTGTTGACGCCACAGGTCACCCTAAAGCGGGTATTGTTAAACATCTAGATACGACGGATCTCGTCGTTGAAACGTTAGCGGGCAGACGAGAAGGCCGAGACGATTTTCTCTTTTCTTCCCGGGAGATGAGTGGCGTTTATCTGGTGATTTTTGCGGGAGGATTAGGTAGTATCGTCAGTGTGATGATTAGGTTGAGATCCCTTGACTCCCAAAATCGCTCGCAGTCGGTTATCCCTTTCTTTGTTGGCTTTTTTAAGCCTTTTATAGGAACTGCATTCAGCTTATTTGTCATCGCTCTACTGGAAGCGAAAGTGGTTATCATCCCGGCTTTTGAGCTGGATAGCGATTTGAAAAAATACTTGTATTTTGTAGTTGCCTTTACTGCAGGATTTAGCGAGGTTTTGGTGCCCGATCTGTTGCATAAAACGGAAAGATCGCTTGCCAAAGACAAGTAATGTAGGTGGAGGAGTATGTTTTAGAAGTGTGGACTGATGTCTAGAACATTGACGCTGCTCAAAAAAACGAACAGATCTATTCTAAAGGCGATGACCGCCCCCAATTATCTGGGTGTTGTTAATGGGCCGCTGCAGCGCCCCTTACCCTTGAAATATTTGATTGAATTAGCCATGAACTTGTTTGCTGTGAAGTTGTTATTCATGACGCCACGAGCATTGCAGATGAAACAGTTTGCTCTGAGCATTATAGAAGAGGCGGTTAGACTGGAGGCGTCCAACTTTCCACAATAGAAAATTACAAGTTCTGTCATCTATCCCCAAAAGTTAGCATCTTGACTTTTGCTTAGGGAGTCTTAATCAAATAACGTCCCAATTTCAGGCATACTGATTTAAGGACGCAGGATCCTGCGTCCTTAAATCAGTATGTTTTTTCTTCGTTGGGTTATCACAATCCATAAAATCACAATCCATAAATAAGTTGGCGTCCGTTCCATTGAATCTATCTAAAACCGATATGAGTACGTGTTTACAAAAGAAATTTGTCAATCAGTATTTCTTGTGGCAAATTAGGGGGCAAGTTTCTGGATTTGTGAGATTTGTTTTGGTAGTTACTCTATGGAACACGATTAACCGACCTGATTGTTTTAGCTCCAGTTAAGTCCTATGTATAAGAAGCTGGAAATTACAGCATTGACCATTCTCTTTCTGCTCCTACTGGAAAAGCTCTCGATGGGCTTTGCCTTGGCCGCCAACACGGTTAATTTTGGGGCTATTGCGACTTCTTCATCAGGCTCATGGGGGATTTCGACTGATTTCCAGAGTCGGATTGAAGCCGAACGGCAAGCCCTCAGGAGTTGTGGTCAACGGGATTGTATGATTCAGGTTTTGTTTGATGAGTGTGGCGTTCTCATGGAATCCGATTTGGCGCAGGCATGGGGCGTCGGCTACACGCTGGAAGAGGCTCAAGCAAATGCTCTAGAGGTTTTGAACGATCAGGCTAGAGTGATTGTCCAAGGGTGCAATACCCGATAGGTTAGGTCAGAGTAGACGCCGCGTTACTATATTGGAACCCTCGATGACGATGGGGTCATCCCGAATATTCAAGGCTGAGGGTGAGGCAATATGTAGTGTACGGAGCGGCATGATATGGGAGCCTTGTCCGAAAACCCAACTTCTCCTGAGACTGAACAGCGGGTCAATGAGCTGCGATCGCTCCTCCAAGAGGCGAGCTACGCCTACTATGTCTTGGATCAGCCCATTATGGAGGATCCGGTGTATGACCGCCTATATCGAGAGCTCCAGGAATTGGAAGCGAATTATCCCCATCTAGTCGCCCTCGATAGTCCAACCCAGCGTGTGGGGGAGAAGCCAGCCAGTCAGTTCACCTCTGTAAAGCACAATATTCCCCTCTACAGCTTAGAGAATGCATTTGATTTGGAAGAGTTGATGCAATGGGAGCGTCGCTGGCGACGACTGGCGCCGGAGGTGGAAACGGCTGACTCAGTCGCTGAACTCAAAATAGATGGTTCCGCCCTGGCCTTAACTTACAAGGGCGGATTTTTGGTTCGAGGGGCCACTCGCGGCGACGGCGTTTCTGGGGAAGAAATCACCCAAAATGTCAAAACTATCCAATCCATCCCACTCCGCTTGAAGGTGGACAATCCTCCCCCCGTTGTTGAAGTTCGAGGGGAGGCGTTTCTTCCCCTCACAGTGTTTGAGCAAATCAACCAAGAGCGGGAACAAGCGGGGGATCCCCCCTTCGCCAATCCCCGCAATGCTGCCGCCGGAACTCTTCGGCAGTTGGATTCTCGGATTGTCGCCAAGCGACGGCTGGATTTTTTCGCCTATACTCTACACATTCCCGCACCCGATTCCCAATCTGTTCTCCCAGATACCCAATGGCAAGCCCTCGAATACCTCAATCAATTGGGCTTTCGGGTAAATCCCGATCGACAATTGTGTCCATCAGTTGAGGCGATTCAAGACTTTTTCAATCGATGGTCAACCGCTCGCTTCGATTTGCCGTATCTAACAGATGGGGTGGTGGTTAAGCTCAATGCCTTATCGCTGCAGACCCAATTGGGATTTACTCAGAAATTTCCCCGCTGGGCGATCGCTCTCAAGTATCCGGCGGAAGAATCGCCAACGGTGGTTGAAGACATTATCGCCAGTGTCGGCAGAACTGGTGCGGTTACCCCGATTGCTCAATTACGACCCGTTCAGCTAGCCGGGACAACGGTCTCTCGGGCGTCCCTCCACAATGCAGATCGCCTAGCTGAGCTGGATATTCATATTGGGGATACCGCGATCGTTCGCAAGGCGGGCGAGATCATTCCCGAAGTGGTGCGGATTTTACCGGAATTGCGCCCTGCCGATGCTAAGCCTTATCAATTGCCTACCCATTGCCCAGAATGTGGGAAGCCCCTATTCAAGCCAGCAGGCGAAGCCGCTACACGGTGCATCAATACCCTTTGTCCGGCGATTGTGCGGGGCTCCTTAATTCATTGGGCTAGTCGCAACGCTCTGGATATCAACGGGGTGGGTGAAAAGTGGGTGCTGCAGTGGGTGGATCAAGGCTTGGTCAAGTCTGTGGCTGATCTTTACGACCTGACGGTGGAAACCCTCTTACCAATGGAGCGGATGGGACAGCAACTGGCTCAGAAACTGGTCGCAGCTATCGGCCAGTCCAAAAAACAACCCTGGCCGAGGGTGCTCTACGGACTGGGGATTCCCCATGTGGGTAGTGTAAATGCCCAGTTACTGACCCAACATTTTCCCACAGTGGAACAGTTGGCCGCCGCCACACCGGAGCAGATTGAGGCGGTCTATGGCATTGGTCCGGAAATCGCCCAATCTGTAGAGCAATGGTTTCGAGTCCCGGCCAATCAAACGCTCATTGAGCGACTAAAGGCTGCGGGGCTACAATTTGCAGCGGCGTTGGATAACGCCGCCGCCCCTCGGCCTCTGGCGGGAAAGACGTTCGTTCTGACGGGAACGCTGCCCACCCTAGCGCGGCAGGAGGCGAAGGCGCTGATTGAAAAGTCGGGCGGCAAGGTGACCAGCGCAGTGAGCGCCAAAACAAGTTATCTGGTTGCCGGGGAAGCGGCTGGTTCTAAGCTAGAAAAAGCCAAAAAGCTAGGCGTTCCTCAACTGACCGAGGCTCAGCTATTAGCGTTATTGGATTCCTCAGAGACATTGGGGAGTGGCGGTGTAAAGTCCCAGTAATAGTCAGTGGATGGGTAAATGGGTAGATGGGTAGATGGGATTGATTTGCAGATCCCTTGTATCGGTGGGCTTTGTCCAAACCGCCTTAGGGTTAACTGACCTTTACTTTTCAGGCGATGTAGTCTGTGTGTAGTTTGCCCCAGTTAGCGCATCAAGCAGGATAGAGAGTGGTTAGAAAAAAGGCTTTGAATGCGAGATTATGTAATACGGAATGGGGGCGTCCGATCTGACGAGTATTGCAGTGCTTGCAACAACCGGTTTTTTAACCTTTGATCCATGAAAGTGAGTTCCGATCGAAACGATTCCTCTTCAAGTTCAAACCTAGCTCCGTGTGAGTTGTCGAGTAGAACTAGTCAAGTGGGCCGATGGCTGCAGTTGGGGCTCAGTCTGATGTTTTTGCGGATGGGATTAGCGGCCGCGCCTGGCCTTGCCGCTGAGCGTGTCATTATTTCCTATGGCTCCTTCGAACGGGCGATCCGGATAGAAGATCTCGAAGCCTTTGCCAAAGAGGGGCGTCTGAGCAGCGAGATTAATGGGTACGCCAATCTGTTTGGCCCAGAACAATTGGAGGAGTTGCGACGGATCTTAGTGCAGCGTCTCGATCTCGATGAGGTGGTGGTTTCCCAGTTCCTCTATACGCCCCAGGGTAAATTTTTGCTAAAGCAGCTGAGTAATGTCATCCGCACCGAGGCGCGCCGTTCCGGTTTTTTGCCGATTCGGGCGGCGTTGGTTTTGGCGGCGGCGGACGCAGATGAAGGGTTGACCCTGTTAAATGTGATGCGGTTTTATCCCACCCCTGCGATTCGATTTGACCTGATAGGCGGTCTCCAGATTATTGAGGGATTAGATCGGGCGGTTAGAGAGAGCAATGCCGGTCTTGACTTGATTGAACAGCAGGCCCGTTTAGAAGCCGAAAATGAAATCCTGTCGGGGTCTATTGCATTACCTAGAATTCGGCGTAATGGTCCTTATCCGACGAGTCGACTCACCCTCAGATTCAGTCGCTTCTATCCCCCGATAGATATCTACTTGCCGGAACCTTTTGGTCGGACTCGCCAAACCCTCTTTCCGGCCCCCGTAATTGTGCTTTCCCATGGGTTGGGCAGCGATCGCACTACCTATCTCTACCTTGCCAGTTATCTCGCCACCCATGGGTTTGCGGTGGTCAGCATGGAGCACCCCGGCAGCAGTGCAGAACAACTTCTGGCGTTGTTGGAGGCCCGGACGGATGTGGTTGTGCCGGACGAAGAATTTATCAATCGTCCGTTAGATGTCAAATTTGTCCTGGATCAGTTAGATAATCAGGTGCGTACAAACCCTCGCCTGCTAGAAAAGTTAGACCTACAGCGGGTAGGCGTGTTGGGGCAGTCCTACGGGGGCTACACCACCCTGGCGTTGGCCGGAGCCCCTCTGAACTTCTTGGCCTTGGGGGATAGCTGCCCGCCTCGTCTGGTCTCATTCAATCTTTCTCTGTTACTTCAATGTCAAGCTAGTAATTTGCCCTCCCAAATTCAAGATTTGGCCGATTCCCGAGTGAAAGCCGCGATCTCAGTTAACCCGATCGGCAGTGTCCTTTTTGGTCAGGCTGGCCTGAGCCAAATCAAGATTCCCCTGATGATTGTCTCCAGTAGTTCTGATACCATTGCACCGGCTTTGGCTGAGCAAATTCGTCCGTTTACCTGGCTCACAACGCCCCATCGGTATTTTTTGCTGATTGGCAATGGCACTCACTTTTCCACCGTTGGTCAATCGAGCAGCGGCGAGCAGGTGTTGCCGATTCCCGTCGCCGCCATTGGTCCCAGACCTGACCTGGCTCAGCGTTATCTGCAGGTGATGAGTTTGGCCTTTTTTGAAACTTACCTGACTGACGATCAACGCTATCGACCGGTTCTGAGCGCTGCCTATGTTCAACAACAGTTGAGTCAAAGTCCCTTGCCCCTGAGTCTCATTCGTAATCTGGATCCCTATCAGCTAGCTCAAGCGATCGCCAACGCAGAAGATGAAGCAGATGTCCCGACGGAACCGTCGGAAAGCGCCAGGGACATTGAACGCATAGAGAGCCGTGAAGAATTGCCAGAAATTACTAATTAGGGATAAGTTTTCCTCGAAAAAATTGGGAAATTTCTCTTTATAAGCGTTACGTGTATTCAAACAGAGATCATTTACTGCCTCATAAAAGCATCATGCAGGGTTTCCTTAATCTCAACAAACCGGCTGGATTTACTTCCCATGATTGTGTCGCGAAGGTGAGGCGGTTATTGCAGCTTAAGAAGGTAGGGCACGGCGGTACGTTAGATCCGGCGGCGACGGGGGTATTGCCGATGGGCTTGGGGCGAGCGACACGATTGCTCCAATACCTACCGACCGGAAAACAGTATCGGGCGACGGTTCGGTTTGGCTTGGCCACGGCCACGGATGATTTGGAGGGGGAGGTGTTATTGTCCCAGCCTGTTCCAGATCTGAAGCAGGATAAGGTAATTGCGGCGTTGCGCCAATTTCAAGGGACAATCGAACAGGCTCCTCCCCGCTATAGTGCGATTCAGGTGCGGGGTCAGCGTCTCTATGACCTGGCCCGTAAGGGGGAGGCCATAGAGACGCCAGTTCGGACAGTAGACATTCATCAGATTCAGGTGTTGGACTGGCGCCCTGGGGAGTTTCCAGAGTTGACGATGATGATCGCTTGCGGCCCCGGTACCTATATCCGCTCTATCGCCCGCGATTTAGGCGATGTCTTGGGGGTGGGCGCCACCCTCGCCGCCCTGATTCGAACGGAAAGCGGCGGCTTCAATCTATCCAATAGCCTCACCCTGGAAGAATTGACCCAACGGCTTCAGGCGGGAACATTTCAACCCATTGATCCCGCAATGGGGGTGCAACATTTACCCGCGGTTGCGCTGCCCCCAGAGCAAGCGAGACGCTGGCGACAGGGACAGAAAATTGTGCTGGACGAGCAACTGATGGATAGAATTCAAGGCGATCCCCTCAAAATTGAAAACAGTCAGGGATTGTTTTTGGGCATCGGTGAGATGATCTATCTAGAGGAGCGAAGAGCGATCGCGCCTAAAATGGTGTTCGCCCCCATCTCATAGGGAGTAGCGTGACAATAAAGTCTCAGTAAAAGGCAGTAGATGGGTGGATGGGTGGACGGGATTTTATTTAGCCGCAGTTCCCCTAGTTAAAGAGTGCGGTGTTTGAGTGTTAACAGCGCCAGGCGAACGGATGGACCTAATCTTCATACTGAATGATTTCCCAGTCTGGGTCGTCCCAGGGATAGGAAGGGGGCGTGGATTCTTCCACCCTAGACACCTCCACAGGCCGAGTGGGTGTGTCGGCATTAAGTGTTTTGCTGTCAATCTCGTCTTGTTCAGGGTTTTCAGTCTGAATTTCGGAAGCCTGTGGCGATTCAGCAGTATGATTAGCGGTGGCTAAGGTGTTAGTCGCTAATAGAAGCGCAGTTGATAGGATAGCAATGCGGAGTCTCTTCCAGTTCATAACCTTCAATCTCCCAGCTTTTTTGAAATAATTTTCCTAACGATTAAATGCTCGCTTGAGTGATCAGACAGGCTGCCTGATGGCTTCTGGGGACTGGCTCAGTGATTCGGTTGGTGCGTTTGTCTCCTGAGAACTGTGTCTCCATTCAATTGCCCCGTCGCGATCAATTAGGCGGCTTATTTCCTCAGCGGGCTAATAACAACTTTAGGGAGTAATCGGGAAGAACTTGGGTAAGGCGAAAAGGGATTCTGTCCATACGGTACGATCAAGACAGTAGTGGTTTGAGTAACCGCTTGAGCAGCATCCCTGAAGCACATAGGTCGGAGAATGGTTGAAAAAATCAAGAAAACAGAGGCTGAGTGGAAGGCGCAGCTTACACCAGAGCAGTATCAGGTGACTCGTAAAAAGGGAACTGAACGTGCTTTCACAGGCGCCTACCATGACAATAAGGCCAAAGGACTGTATAAGTGTATTTGCTGCGGCGCAGAATTATTCAGCTCGGACAGCAAATTTGACTCAGGGACTGGTTGGCCTAGCTTCTGGGCTCCTGTTAATGAGGAGAACGTGGCCACAAAAACGGATTTTAGCCATTTCATGATTCGGACTGAAGCGCTGTGCGCCGTCTGTGACGCACATCTCGGCCATGTTTTCAATGATGGCCCGCCGCCAACTGGTCAACGGTACTGTATGAATTCGGCTGCTTTGGAGTTTAAGCCGTCGGAACCTTAAATCGCTATTTGGAACAATGCGCCTAACGGTTCACCGTCAAGGTGACGGTTTCCCCATCCTATGCCTCCATGGACATCCCGGCACAGGCCGTAGTATGGGGGTTTTTACTGACTATCTATCGCAGAAATTCCTGACCCTGGCCCCTGATCTCAGAGGCTATGGAGACAGCCGCACCAGCCGTGACTTTGAAATGGCTGACCATCTGCGAGATCTGGAAGAATTGCTAGATCAGCATCACGTTAGTCAATGCTTGGTGTTGGGCTGGTCGTTAGGGGGAATCCTGGCGTTAGAGTTGGCGCTGCGCTTTCCGAAACGGGTCAGCGGCCTTATTTTGGTTGCGACTGCCGCCCGTCCCCGCAGTAATCATCCTGCGGTTACTTGGCGGGACAATTTGTATACCGGAATAGGGTCGATCCTGAATCGATTCAGCCCGGGTTGGCGGTGGAATATTGACTTCTTTTGTCGGCGATCGCTCTACCGTTATCTCTTACAACAGCACACTGCAGACGCCTATCATCGGCTCGCCCATGAGGGATTGCCTGCTTATCTGAAAACATCTCAAGCGGCTAGTCGAGCGTTATCACGAGCTTTGAGGCAAGGTTATGACCGCCTCAGCGATCTCGAAAATATTCAAGTCCCTTGTTTAATGCTTTGCGGTGAAGCTGATCGGCATATTACCGCTCAATCCAGCCTAGAAACTGCTCACCGCCTACCCAACTGTCAGGTTCAGCGCTATTCCAACACAGCCCATCTCTTGCCTTGGGAAATCCCCCATCAGATTATTGAAGACATCGATAGTTGGTTGAATCAGTATTCTGAACAGGTTGACTCAGCGGCTTCTCCAGGGAGAGTAAGCGATGACGTCTAAGGAATCCAACAATCCCTCCCATGCTGCATCAAGACATACAGGCTCAGTAGAGAAGGGCAAACAAGGAATGATTGAAAAAAAGCTTTGACCAGAGTCTTCATAGAATAGAATACAGGGTTCAGAGCTATTCTCGAACTAAACTCCGAACCCTGTATTCTATTGAACTAATCTCCTGAGAGACATGAGCCCTTAAAAAAAAAATTGGACTTTGAGAAAGCTTGTCGCCTCGAGTGAGCAAGCTAATCGGTGTTTAATCTTTTCAGCTTGTATCCTTGACCGAACCTAGCTCAGTGTATCGATGCATCAACTTAAGGGCTCATCAGCTGAGCATCCATATCACCGAACTACATCCAGAAAAAGAGTCAGAAGATCGACAATCTCAATCCCCAAATTTCTGAATTCATAAAGCTGAAAAAGCGGTTCAAGATTGACCACTCAAGACAGGCGTCGGAAAGCTTCTCAAACTGTTGGAGCTATCGTTGGATTCATCGTAAATCGTCAGCTCAGTAGGCGTTTTGCAGCGTTTCACGTCAACCCGAATTTGCTGAGCGCCTTCACGCTCTAAATCCTCGATGTAACCTCTCTTAGCTGAATCAGCTTCCGCCTGATCTACAAAAGGACCAAAATAATAGACACACTTGGGGCTGTCAGTGGAAATTTCAACCCACCACTCTTTCCCGACAAAATTCACTAAGCTGCCAAAGAAGTTTTTCATAGGTCTTAACTATTGACTAACGCTCCATCAAAAAGGTGAAAATAGCTGCGCAAATCCAAAGAGATTAACTTTTGTTATACTATGTTACTTTTCTTTTGCCAAGTATCCAGATAGACCCAGTTTACCCACTCCTGTCGATATATCTCATAGAGAGCCATTCCTGTCGCCACTGACGCATTCAGGCTAGGGGTGTTCCCCTTCAGCGGTATCGAAACAAGCGTATCGCAGAGGTGCTGGATAGAAAGACTAAGCCCCTTGCCTTCAGAACCAATCACTAAAACCGTCGGTTCTGTAAATTTCACCGTGTAAATGGATTGGCTCGCTTCGCTGGAAGCGCCATAAATCCAGAAACCAGCCTGTTTCAATTCCTCTAGGGCTCGACTCAAATTAACCACCCTGGAAACCGAAAACGTTTCCAGGGCGCCAGCGGCGACCTTTGCCACAGTTGACGTGATGCCCACGGCTCGCCGTTGTGGGATTACCAACCCTTGGGAGCCTAAGGCTTCTGCTGTGCGAATCATCGCCCCTAAATTATGGGGATCAGTAATGCCGTCTGCAGCCAACAACACCGGTCGTTTGACCTGAGCCTTGGATTGGGTGATCAAATCCGCAAGCTCTAGGTACTCATACGAAGCCACCTGTGCGACAATTCCCTGGTGAGTCGCTCCCTGGGCAATTTGATCAAGGCGACGCGTATCGACTTCATCAATCACAGCGCCGTTATTTTTGGCGTCAACTAATAGAGTGTGAAATCGGGGATCATATCTCAGTCGAGCGTTTACCCAGAGCCGATTCAGGGGACGATTGTTTTCAAGGGCGGCTTGAACAGCATGGCGACCGTAAATAAAGTCTGAGTCAACAGCTTGATCAGAGTTAGAGGCGTCAGGGTTTGACGAAGGACTAGAAGGGGTCTGAATAAGTTTGGGACGCTCTTGTCGATTTTTGGGGGAGGCCTTCTCCAGTTTTGGACGCGGTCTTCTCCCTTTTTTAGGGGAATAATGACGCTCTGGTTTAGGCTGACCTGATCGATGAGCGGAGTGAGTCTTCCTGCGATTAGCGGCCATTGATTAAGTTCTTAGGGAATGAGGTCTACAGGTCAAGCAGCTCAAAACAGTCAGGGTAAATTTTCGGGTGTTGACCCTAGTCTTAAATGCCCCAACAATTGCCACAATCGATGGGAATCCGCTACATAAAGGTGACCGATGAGCGTTTCAAAACTACTTGCCTGTTGATAAACCGAGGGCTCGACTCGCCTATTTTTTCGCAGAGCCGCGTTTCGTCCGCGTCGGATAACTTCCAATTCTCCATCAGTCAGATAGGGAATAAGTGTCTGCAAATGTTTGGCTTGCCTCTCCGCCTTCACATGTTCGACTACCAAATGGTGGTATGTCTGACTTCGACGGGGAGGAAATAGGTAGGCAGTCCGAACATATAACTCATAGACTGCATCTCCGATGTAAGCCAAAGCTGACGGAGAGAGACTTTGAATTTGTGGGTCGGACAAGGCCATACTTGGCAAACAATCACAAAGATTTAGAATCAAGTCCCGTGCTGGAATTTGATCTGAACTCTGCGAGTCCACTAACCTTCATTGAAATTTGCTAGCGCCGCCTCAACCGAAGGTTGCAGAGATAAAAATTTCTCTAGGCGGACTAGTTTGACAGTTTGAGTGACGCGGGCGTTGGTCACAACTTGTAAGCTTCCTCCTGAAGTATTGGCTTTTTTAACCAATTGGACGAGAGCGCCCAAGCCGGAACTATCTACGAAGTCGATAGTGGATAAGTCCAACACGACATGACTAGGTCCATCCTCGATGCACTTGCCCAGAACCTTACGAAACGTTGGTTCAGAAAAAGCATCGAGGAGGCCAGTGAGGCGGAAAAGTTGACATCTTCCCTTAACCTCGCGAGTGCCTCTTAAGCTGACGGTTAGGGTTAAAGGCTCAGCTATGGGAACCTCCTAGCTAGACAGGTAACAATTCAAGGGTTGGTCAATAATTCGAGGATTAAGTATAAATCAGGATTAATCTGACTGCAAGGGATTGTCCAATATCATACTCAATCTCTCCAAAAACATGCACTCGATGGAGCGCAAAATATCATCTGAGTTTAGATCGTTTATGCTCTCGCATTGCTTGGACAAACTTTTCAAATAAGTAGTCGGCGTCATGGGGGCCTGGACTGGCTTCCGGGTGGTATTGCACTGAAAAAAGCGGCAAATCCTTATGACGAATGCCAGCCACGGTGTGATCGTTTAAGTTTAGATGGGTGATTTCGACTGCAGCTTTTGGAATTGTATCAGCGTCAAGGGCGAACCCATGGTTTTGGCTGGTGATTTCAACTCGCTGTTGGAGACCGCAAGGCTGGTTTAACCCCCGATGTCCGAACTTTAGCTTAAACGTTTTGGCCCCTAAAGATAACCCTAGAATCTGGTGCCCCATGCAGATACCGAATGTGGGAATTTTCTTTTCTAAAAGCGCTTTGAGAATGTCAGGGGCTTCCGTGACCGCAGAGGGATCTCCAGGTCCATTTGACAGGAAAATACCGTCCGGTTCATAGCTCAGAATGGTTTCAGGCGGGGTGTCGACCGGCGCGACAATAACCCGACATCCATAGCTAGCCAGGCGCCGTAGAATGTTACGTTTTACCCCAAAGTCGATCGCCACGACGGTTAAGGCGTTTTCGCCGGGTTCTGGTTTGATGTCCCCGAACTCCCAAGCTGCTTCAGTGGTTTCAGACCATTCATAAAGGGTTGGCGTGGTGACTTGTTTAACTAGATTCAGTCCCTCCATGTTGGGGGCGTCTTGGAGTTGGCGCAGGAGTTCTTCAGAATCTAGGATTTCGGTTGAAATAGCCCCGTTCATAGCGCCAACGGTGCGAAGCTTGCGGGTCAGGGCGCGGGTGTCAATTCCATAAACGCCCGGAATATTATGCTGTTTCAAGTAATCGGCTAAGGATTGGGTGGAACGCCAGTTACTGGGTAAGGTGCAGAGATTTCGGGCGATCGCGGCTCGAACTTGGGGTCGCTTGGATTCTTCATCCTCAGGATTGACCCCAGTATTGCCCAATTCAGGGTAAGTAAAGGTGACAATTTGTCCACAATAACTGGGATCAGTCAATACTTCTTGATACCCTGTCATCCCCGTGTTGAAGACCACTTCTCCCATGACAGTGCCGGTTGCTCCAAAGGAGAAGCCATGGTAAACAGTTCCATCTGCTAAAGCAATTAAGGCGGGTTGGGCGCTGGAAAAGGGCATATCAAACCTTTAAGGAAGTCAGTAAAGTTGTATTGTGGAGCCTTAGTCGATCATGCGGGAAAACTGGGAATAGCTAAGCTTGCTATTCTAGCCGATTATAGATAATAGCCTCAGTTATTCATCTAGTTGCCGTTATGAATCAGATCCCGCGACCTGCGGTTGGTAGATTAGCGATTTTATCTAGTAGCTTAGTCCTGTTGCTTTCAAGCTGTTTTAATCACAATACCGCTAACCAACCCCCCTCCGCTCCCATTGCATCCGCCCAGTCCGAAGTGGCGTCAGCGCCGCCCAAAGAGCCCACACCTGCGCCAGAAGCGGCGGAGCCTCAGATTGACTACTACAAACGCGCGATTAATCGAGCCTCCAGTGCTGTGGCCATTGGTCAGTCGGCGCAATCTCAGGATGATTGGCGGCTAGCGGCGGGGCGTTGGGAACAAGCCATCACCCTGTTGCAGCAGGTGCCTCAGAACAACCCTAATTATTCACTCGCTCAGCAAAAAATTAGGGAATATCAGCGAAACTTGGCGGTGACGCAGCAACAAGCAGACGGTACAGTAATCCAAGCAACCCAGGCTACGGCTTCTTCTCCTGACGGCTTGGTCGCTAACATTCCCATTGTTAGGCGGGATGGAGGGATTCCGGTGGTGTCCGCTACTTTGGAAGGGGGCCAAGGCTCCCAGCGTTTCACCATGCTCTTTGATACAGGGGCCAGCGGCACTCTAATCACCCCCGCGATGGCGAGCGCGATTGGGGTTGTGATTGTCGGGGATACGATTGTGGAAATTGCCGATGGCAGCCGTGTCTCCATGCCAGTGGCTTACGTCGATTCGATCGAAGTGGGCGGCTTGGTGAAAGAGGGATTGCTAGTTGGAATTGGGGGCAATACCGCCCTACTCGGGCAAGATTTTTACGGTGAATATGGGGTTGGGATTTCTCAGAATCGGATTAGTCTTTATGATTGAGTCGTGCTATTAATCATCTTCACTTACCCCTTCAAGAATGACGCCAACTGCTCCGCTTTATCCCAGGCTGCTCCGCTCTTGAGGACATCCTTGGCTAGGGCGACGCCTTTGGCGGCGGCGTCTAGCAAGGTATCACCGTCTACTGCCTCTCCCACGTAGAGGGCTAGTGCGGCGTTAAGGGCGACGACGTCTCGTTGGGCTTGGGTTCCTCCGCCTTGGAGGACCGCCTTCAGAATGGCGACATTCTCTTCCACTTCGCCGCCGCGGAGCGCCGCGGTGGGCGCAATGGCCAATCCGATATCTTGAGGGTTCAAAACAATTGTCTCAACCTGGCTGTTTTTGAGCACTGCTAAGTCAGTGACATCGGCTAACCCCGCTTCATCCAGTTTCTCTCGGCCATGGAGCACAATTGCCTGCTTCATCTGCAGTTGGTTCAAGGCTTCCGCCATGGTGAGCAAGACACTGGGGTCAAAGACTCCAATAACCTGGCCAGTGGGTCGCAGTGGATTCACTAGAGGTCCCAGGAGATTAAACACCGTTCTTACTTTCAGGGTTCCTCTAATCGGAGCGACTGATTTCATGGCGGGGTGCCATCCCCGGGCGAATAGGAAGGTAATGCCGACTTCTTTGATGGCTGCTTTGACTTTTTCGGGCGGAGCCCCCAGGTTTACGCCGAGTGCTTCCAAGACATCCGCCGAGCCAACTTTACTGGAGGCTGAGCGGTTGCCGTGTTTTGCGGTTGCAATCCCTGCCGCCGCCGCCACAAACGCAACCGCTGTGGAAATATTGAAGGTTGACGCCCCGTCTCCCCCGGTGCCGCAGGTGTCAATCATCGGCGAGGGCAGGGAGGGATCCGCTTCAGCGCCGCCTAAGGATTGGGACTGTAAGACCCGCGCCATGCCCGCCAATTCATCGGCGGAAACCCCTTTGGACTGAATGGCGGCTAGAATCGCCCCGGACAAAACGGGGGGGATAGATTCCGTTAACCACCCCCGCATCAGCGCTTCTGCTTGGGGGGAGGAGAGGGACTGTTTATCGATCAGTTGCTGGAGGAGGGACGGCCAATCCTGGGTGTCTGGGATTTGAGGGGCTGCTTGAGTCACGGCGATCGCCTTTAATTAAAACCACTCGTTTGATATACAACGGCGTTGGATAACCGTCAATCCACCTGATCAGAACCTGACACAAGAATATGCAGTTTGCGAAATTTCCTTACCTATGGCCTGTTTTTTTGGCCTGTTTTTTTCCCAGAGACCAGCTTTTCCCTAGAGACCTCTTAAGCGCCCAACATCTGCAGCCTGTAGAGACTGGAATACAGACCGCCAAGGCGGATCAGCTCTTCATGACTGCCTTGCTCCACCAATCGCCCTTGCTTAAGCACTAGAATTCGGTCAACGTTTCGAATCGTTGAGAGACGGTGGGCGATGATAATGGCTGTACGGTTCACTAACAGTCGCTCTAACGCCTCTTGAATTAACGCTTCAGTGCCTACATCCAGATTGGCCGTTGCTTCATCCAAAATTAGAATGTCAGGATTGCGAATTGTGGCTCGGGCAAAGGCCAGCAGCTGTTTTTGTCCCCCCGACAGGTTGGCTCCGCGTTGTCGCAAAACCGTCTCGTATCCCTCCGGCAACTGTTCGATAAAGGGAGCAATATTGGTTTGCTCAGCCGCTGCTTGAATCGCCTCTAGGGGATAGTCTTCTCCCAGGCTGATATTACTTTTGACATCCCCGGCAAACAGGAACCCATCCTGGAGAATCATCGCCATTCGTCGCCGCAGTTCTGCTTGGGGTAGGTTACGAATATCGATCCCGTCTAAGAGCACTTCACCCCGGCTGACTTCATATAGACGACTGAGTAAGCGAATGATTGAACTTTTGCCCGCTCCAGTCGGTCCCACGATCGCCACTTTCTCCCCCGCGCGAATCGTGAAATTCAGATCCTGTAAGACATAGTCATCTGTTTTGTAAGCTAACCAGACATGGTTGAAGTGGATGGCGCCCGCCTGAGGAGGTCGGATGCTGGGGCTTGGGGCTTGGGGATTTTGGATTTTAGATTTTAGATCTCGAACAGGCTGACGCCTGAAATCCGAGAGTTGAATTCCACGACTCTCGCGACTTCTGACTTCTGACTTCTGACTTCTGACTTCTGACTTTTGGCTCCCTTGCTCCCTTGCTCCCTCTCTTCCCCTCTCTCCCTCGGGATCCCGAATCTCAACTGGCTCACTCAGGAGATCATTAATGCGTTCAATGGCGGTAAATCCGGCTTGAATGGCGGTGAATTTGTCGGCGAATTGGCGGAGGGGGTCAAATAACTTCTGGGCGAAGAGGATGAAGGAGGCAAGGTCGCCGAAGGTGAGGGTTTCATCTAAAACGAGAATGCCGCCTAACCAAAGCACGCCTCCGATCGCCACTAAAGCAATCCACTCCAAAGTGGCGGATACGGCAGAATCGTGGAAGATGGTTTGATCAACGGCTTTGATGTACCGTTGATTGGTGGTTCGGAATAACTCAGCGTTAAAACTTTCTCGGCGAAAGAGCTGCACCACTGCAATGCCGCTGATGTTTTCCTGTAGGGTGGAATTCAATTGAGAAAGTTCTTCGCGAGCGCGGTAATTGGCTTTACGGTATTGCTGCTGAAAGTAAATGATTAATCCGGTAATGGGGATCAGCATCAAGACCAGCATCAAGGCTAGTCTCCACTGCAGCATGAACATGAAAACCGTTACCACAAGGATGGAGAACAGATCGCTGAAAATCCCCACGGCTCCAGTAGAAAACACATCCCCCAAGGCGTCTACATCACTCGTAAGGCGAGTGATCAATCGGCCTACCGGGGTGCGATCAAAGAATCGCACGGCTAAGGAGGTGACATGTTCAAATAAATCACTGCGAATGCTGGCGGTGATCCGTTGTCCTACCCGCTGCACCAGATAGCTTTGCCAGCCGTCTAGCAATAGCCGAATAGCGACTGTGACCAGCAGCAGCAACACCAGCAGATGCAATCCAGTTTGGAGGGTTTTGTCCTGCAGAAACCAAACCGTCGGTTCTTGACGAATTAAAGAAATAGCCTGCCCGATCAAAATGGGCTGTAGGGCATTGGCGATTGATAGGGGGAGCAGCAGCGCCAGGGGCAAAATCAGCAGCCGCTTATTTTGATTGATGTAGGGGATCAGCCGTGATAAGAGCCGCCAGTCATTGGCGCGCTTTGGCCGATCGCGTGGGTTTAAGGATGAGTCAGATGCAGAGGTCATAAAACCATGGTCTGCTGTCTAAGCTTTTCAATCAGGGTGTTTAATCCGTCTGGGTTGAGGCGATAACTTAAGGGGTGGGCAATCAGACGGGCGGTGCTGTGATAGAGCACTTCCAGTTCAATCAAATTGTTTTCCTTCAAGGTGCGTCCAGTGGACACCAGGTCCACGATCGCTTCAGACATGCCGGTAATCGGGCCCAGTTCGACAGAGCCATACAAAGGAACGATTTCTACCGGCAAATCGATACTCTGGAAGTACTCCCGGGCGCAGTTGACAAATTTTGAGGCGACCCGACTATGGGGAGGAAGGTCAAGGGCGGATCGATAAGGGCTGCTTCCCTTGACCGCTACAGACATGCGGCAACCGCCAAAGGCTAGGTCGGCGAGATGGGCGACATTAGGCCGCTTTTCCCGCAGGACGTCATAACCGACAATTCCCAGTTGAGCCTGTCCATACTCTACATAGACAGGCACATCTTGCGCCCTAACGAGTAGGGCTTTCGCCCGATGGGTCGGATCAGAAATCTGGAGTTGTCGGTTTGATTTATCAAGAAAGGCGCTAAAGTCAAGACCGTTGGCCTTGAACAGCTGAATACTTTCAGTTAGCAGCGCGCCCTTCGGCAGAGCGACGGTAATCATCACGGTAGATCAGGCGTCAAGGCAACTTCGCCATTGTATCAATCAGCGGCGCCGATTGCGGCGACCGCCGCTTCGAGGGCGATCGCCACATGGGTCCAGTGGGTTCCTCCCTGACAGAAGACAATATAAGGTTCTCGCAGGGGGCCGTCCGCTGACAGCTCAGAGGTGCCGCCATCGATAAAGGTGCCCCCCGCCATCACCAGTTCACTGTCATATCCCGGCATCGCGGCGGGAACTGGGTTGACATAGGACTCAATGGGAGAGTTTTGTTGAATGGCGCGACAAAAGGCAATCAGTTTCTTGGCGGATCCCAACTGGATGGCTTGAATCACATCTCGAATGGGGGCTTCTGGAGTAGGATTAACGGGGTAGCCGAGTCGATCAAAGGTTGAGGCGATTAGAAAATTACCTTTCAGGGCTTCACCGACCATTTGGGGAGCCAGGAATAACCCCTGAAACAGCAACCGATTTTGATGCAAACTGGAGCCGCCAGCGCTGCCGATACCTGGGGCGGTTAAGCGGCAGGCGGCGGCTTCCACCAAATCAGCACGACCGGCCACATACCCGCCTGTTGTGACAATGGTTCCCCCCGGATTTTTGATTAAAGACCCCGCCATCAAATCAGCGCCCACTGCCGTGGGTTCTCGATCTTCGATAAATTCGCCGTAACAGTTGTCAACGAAGCAGAGGGTATGGGGATTTTTCTGCTTGACGATGTGAATGATCTTTTCAATCTCTTGAATGGATAAGCTGGGGCGCCAACTATAGCCGCATGACCGCTGAAGCAGGATTAAACGTGTGTGTTCACTAATTGCGTTGGGGAGGGTTTCCCAATCGATCGTTCCGGATGAGGTAAGGGCTACCTGCTTATAGGCCACGCCAAATTCCTGCAGCGACCCCTGTCCTTTTCCCCTAAGACCGATGACTTCCTCCAGGGTGTCGTAGGGGGCTCCGGTTACACTCACCATCTCGTCGCCGGGACGGAGAACGCCAAATAAGGCGCAGGCGATCGCATGGGTGCCGGACACAAATTGCACCCTGACGGCGGCAGACTCCGCTTGCATCACAGCGGCAAAAACCTGATCTAGGGTTTGGCGCCCCAGATCGTCATGACCATATCCTGAGACGGTGGAGAAATGATGGGTTCCCACCCGATATTGGCGAAAGGCGGCCAATACTCGACCCAGGTTTTCCTTGACCTGGGCGTCGATACCGTAAAAAATCTGAAAGAGTGTTTGTTCTGGCCAGTCTAGCGCTTTCGAACTCTCCATGGGTTGCCTGTTCGCCGGGTTCATTTCTGCGGGCAATTTTTTGTTGAGTAAATTTTCGGATCTCCTCGCGTTCACCTATTCGTTTTTTGCATGACCATTGATTCATCTATTAAACGCCCTTTCTCACGGCCCGTCATTCTTTTCATGGCCTTTGTACACATTGACGCGATTTTCGCCCTTTTGCCCAGTCACTTTAGTTGGACGGCGATTGGTTTGGCTATGACGCTGGAGACGCGTCCACTAACTGCTGGTGGGTGGCGCTGTTAACCATTGATGTCACTTTTCATAAGTATCTGACAGAAGAATTTCACAGTTCCCGATTAAACGACCTATATCACGACGATTTAGCCCAAAGGCATGTCTCATTCGCACCGCATTCCGAGTGTGTAAATCTTTCAGTAAACCTGGAAGTTCATCTGCCTGGGGCATTTTTGCATCGTTAATCAGTAAGGGGATCACTCGAATCCCCCGATTTAGGGCAAATTCAATTTCCAAACGCACCCAATCATTTGGATTATCAAGTCTTCGATGGCCATTTCTATCGGTGCTCTCCAGCCAAGTGGAACCTATCACAGCAATCAGAATCTGACATTGATGCAACTCATGCTCTATGTATTCTTTGAAGGTTTCTCCTGGAGGAATCGAGTCTAAGTCCCTAAAAACCCTCTCATGACCAAAGTACGCAGCTAGAAGGTCATAGATTTTTCTGGTGACATGTCGACTGTCGCTTCGACGATAGGAGATAAAGATTGAACGTTCGCTGGATCGCAATGAGGAGTCTTGGCTCTTTGATTGATGTACAGTAGAGCGATCATAGGCGATCACACTGACACTGGTGGCCACAAAAGCTATAGCAGGAGGGACTAAGGGAATCCATCCCGACTGATTAAACACCAGCCAAGTAATCCCCAACAAACTGCTGAGTCCTAAGGTGACGCCGAGTCCTAACCAAATTGGCCGCTTAAGTTTCGAGGTGAATATCCCCCCAAAAAGGGACCATCCCAAGATCCATAACCATTCACCCCACTGGGGCCAATCCCAGATTAAAGGTTGTCCATCCAATACTGTGCTCAAAATCTGACTGGTCATCTGGGCATGGATGACACTTCCAGACATTGTCAAATTATTTTTATCTACTGGTTTATAGGGAGTCTAGAACAGATTGTTCGCACTCGGAGCCGTTATCCCAATTAAGACAACCTTGTCACGGACCCACTCCGGCTTAAACTCTCCATTTAATATTTGGGTCAAACTCACCCGGCGCATGACTGCTTTAGGGGAATGGTAACGAAGTATTACCTGGTAACCAGCAGCATCTGCATTCTGATATCCTCCTGAAGTCGGTTTAAGGGCCGGGAAAATGGCGTCACCGATCTCTAAAGAATCTGGCTTAACCCTAAAAGGATTCAGTCTTTCATCTAAGTAGGCGAGACTTAAGCGTAATCCAAAAGAGTAATAACGAACGTCTCCATCAGTAGCAAATAATAAAATCCGGCGAACGACTCCATCTGGGTCAATAAGCAAGTCATTAAAGCCTACCCGTTCCCTAGGAACACTCGGAGGCGCTGGCGCTCCTCCCAATTTTTCAATGCCCACTATATTAGACGCTTCGAGTTGTTTCACGAATTCTGTGTGGCCTGGTTCTTGAGGGATATCACGATAAATATCTATTCCGATCACCCGAGGCTGATTCTGTTGAAGGGTTTTCAAAACTTTGGCTATCACCTGATCTGAGAGAGGCCAATGTTTTTGAGTTTGAATATCTGACTCTGTGATTTCAACTAACAAAAGGCGTGGCTCAGGTTCTGGGGCGTGGCTCCACCTGACCAATTGATCAAAGACGGCTAGCTCTAAAGGCTGCAAAATACTAGTTTGTCGTATTCCTAGAACTAGACCAGTAAGTACAACGCTGGTTGAGATCACTTGAATGTATGTACTCAAGAGATGGTGTCTGCGATTATTCAGCCGCGTTATGGTTGATAGCCAAAGGCGAAAAAATCTGATCATCTTCACAGCATCTGGATTGCTATAATTCCGAAAATCTGAGAATCGGAGGTTACGGTTCCGAAGCTATGAATTCTCAGGATATTTTTGAATGTTATAAAAGCAACTCGAAAAATTCAAACGCTTATCTCGCTGAATCACTATCTATAGTCTGGCTCCAAATAGATATAGAGCCGCGCAGAATATATGAGTCTAAACCCTGTAATTTCAAGGTTTTCAGGCTCTAAATTATGCTCACCTTCAAATTGGAGTGGCGTCAGTCTCCTCCCGGGAGGTGATTTCTGAACTATCTTCTGACCTCTCTATCCGTTCATAATCCGCTTAATTCGAGTCAAGGCTTCTAAGCCGATGAGACCACCGGAGCGCCCTTCTTGGCTTGACATACCCAACGAAATGCTGGTGCCTTGCTTAGGGTTCCGCGAGAAACTGGGAGATGTGTTGATATAGAGAGAACAGCTGTGAACTTCCAGAGTGAATTGGCGGCTGTCAGCGAGCAATTCCGTCGCCAAACAATTCGCATGGCCGCTACTATTCTGATTGATCAGTATGGCGGCTTCAGAGAGACTATTAACCCGCTTAAATGCGATGGTTTTGTCTAAGTAAGACTGTTTCCACTCTGATGGGCTCGCTAGCTCTAAATCTGGGAATTCAGCAACTAAAGCGTTATCTCCTCGAATGGTATAGCCTTCCTCCCTCAAAAGGCTCCATAGGCGTGTCAGGTTTAAGTTTGAGTGCCCTTCGTGGACAAGCACTTTCTCAATGCTGTTAACGGGGTCGGGTTCTTCTTGCCTACTCTCCACAATCATCCTGTACACAGTTTCTAGATTGCCTGAGAGGGTCCAAAAGAGATAACAATTCCCCATGGCGCATGGCAGGACAGGAATGGTCGACTGTTTGACGACTTGTTGAACCAAACTGGGACGTCCGTAAGGAATGACCAGATTAATGTCCTGGGTTTGCGCCACTAGATTTCGAATGATGTCGCCTTGATCCGGCGGTAAAAACAGTAGGCTGTCTTCGGGTAAGCCAACGTCTGCGATTGCGCCCCGCAACACTTGGCTAATCATCTGGTTAGACTGGCTGGCTTCGCCGCTTCCCTTCAGAACTAAGCCATTGCCGGTGCGGATGCACAGCCCAGCTGCGATCGCGCCCAGTTCAGGAAAGGCTTCATAAATCAGCGCCACCACCCCTAACGGAGTCAATTGCCAATAAGTCGGAGACGGGTTGGGAAAAGACAGCCCTACTGTTTGAGGCGAGAGGTTGTCCAAAGCCGCTAGACGCTGCAGAATAGTTGCGACGGATTGGAGTCGTTCGGGCGTTAACTTTAACCAATCCAGCACCAGATCTGGAATCGCCATTTCCCGACTGGCTTCTAAATCCAGAGTATTCGCTTCCAAGATGTCGTTTTGATAATCGAGGATAGCTTGGGCCATCGACGCCAAAGCTTGACTTTGGGACTCTGGATTAGCGGTAGCCAATTTTGAAGCTGCCTGACGAACCTGGCAAACCGTACGGGTTAAGTCAGAAGTGGTGAAGACGGTTGACATTGAGCTAGCGCCTGCAGGCTAACCAAAACATAAATACCATGAGTAAAGAGATCATCAGAGCCGCCAGAAGACGGACAAAGAACCCTGTTCCGGGATTATTCGGTTGCAGGGTTGCAAATAATAGGATGAATACAATTGCGCCAAAAAAGACAACCAGCAGAATGGGCAGATATCCTCTACTCAGGGTTGTTCTGTCTATATTCCATTGTTGTCCCGTCCAGCGCCAAGCCCGTTTATAGGGATAATGGGTTGAAAGTTGTTCAATCACATATTCCCCTTCGCGCACCACAAAAATTTGCTGACATCGATCACAGCCAAATGCTTCTGTAAGAGTGATCGGCACAATACGTCCACGACGACGGCATGGACAGGGGTAATCGGCGTTAAAATCAATCTTTTGGCTCTTTTGAGAACGCACAGGCAGCCGTAGAAGAGTATAAAAGGACTTCTGCTGAAAACCGAGTTTCCATCAACTAAGTTCAGGTTAGCTAAAATCTCTCCTAGAAAACAAGGTTGCCCAAAGGAGTTTTACTTTTGCTATATTCTACGTCGCCTTTAAATCTGATCAAAGCTGACCGATTACTTAGGCTTTTCATAAAAGCGGGTAACGCGATTCGAACGCGCGACATTCACCTTGGCAAGGTGACGCTCTACCACTGAGCTATACCCGCATCTCTCTTTTTGACTTATACTAGACTCTCAGATTATCCCGGTCTTGTCAAGAGTTATTTTTTCCCAAATGAATAAATAGTGGCGAAAAAACTTCTATCCCAGCTACATCCAGCTGTGGACAAGCCAACAAGTAGAGAATTTATGAAGTTGAAGCTGCGTCAGGTTCTACTGTGCTGTCCAAAGACGGCGATAAAGCCTGTTTCTGGACAACCTCTGCGCCCGGTAAGCCATGGGGGTAAGAAGCAGGGGTAATCCCCTTGATTTGACGCATTAGACTAGCCATTTCAAGGGCGCTCATGGCGTAGCTCCAACCTAGATTACTCTTGATGCCAGCTCGCTCCAGCGCTTGCTGCATTGAATCAGTGGTTAAGACGCCGAAAATAATCGGCACTCCGGTCTGAAAACTAGCCGCCGCAATCCCCTTAGAAACTTCCGCCGCCACATAGTCGAAATGGGGCGTTTGTCCACGAATGACCGCCCCTAGACAAATAACAGCGTTATAGCGACCAGTCAACGCCAACTGACGAGCTACTAAAGGAACCTCGAAACTACCGGGCGCCCAGGCATAATCTACCTGTGCTCCATTGGGATCAATATCAATTCCGTGCCGCTTCAAGCAGTCTTGACAGCCTTCCAGCAACTTACCTGTAACCAAATCATTGAATCGACTAATTACAAATGCAAATCGAAGCGATTCTTGGGAAGTAAAGTCGCCCTCAAAAACTGCCATAGTTCCTCAAATTAAAGTTAGACGACGAGAAAGCTAAAACCAGCCACTAAAACTACTAACACAGCCCAAGCGCCTGAAATTAACCAGACATAATTTTTAGATTGGTCCCAGGCTTGGGGAGATGCGCAAACGACCGGAACACCAATCACCAAACCAAATGATAAAACAATCAGTCCGACCACTAAAACTTGAAACAGGAGTTGTAATAGTGTTGATAACATGCTTTCCTCTTCCCAAATAAAGTAATCGCGGAGCAGCAGTGCGCTGCTGCAGCAAGAATATTAACGAGTCCTGACTAGTAAGCTATCAGAAATCAGCCCCCTAATGAAAGTCATTTTTGTGAGGCTCCGCTTGCACGCTCTAACCAACTTGTGATACTTGTTCTTAGCTATGGATTTGGTGCTATGTCATACAACTGCAGATTTTGACACGCTGGGTGCCGCAGTTGGGGTGACCCGGTTGAAGCCCGGTTCCCGAATTGTTTTGACTGGCGGATGTCATGCGGCTGTGCAAAATTTCTTGGCGCTTCACCGAGATGAGTACGCCTTGATCGAAAGACGGGCTGTGAGTCCTAATCGGATCCGGTCTTTGACTGTTGTGGATACTCAACAGCGAGATCGCTTAGGACCTGCCGCTGCTTGGATTGACCACGCCCATACCCATCAATTGCCGGTGACAGTTTATGATCACCATCTGACTGCAGAGACGGATATTTCTGCGTTTGAGCGCTATCTTGAACCCGTGGGCGCCACCACCACCTTAGTGGTGGAGCAGCTTCAGGAAAAGCAGGTTTCTCTAACCCCTGCGGAAGCCACGGCGATGGCGCTGGGCATTCATGTGGATACGGGCTCCCTCACGTTTGAACGGTCTACCTCGAGAGACGCCGCCGCCTTAGCTTGGTTAATGGAACAGGGAGCGAGCCTGCGGGCTATCGCCGATGCGATCGAGCCGGGGCTGTCTCCCATGTTGCAGGAGTTGCTCAGTCATACCTTAGAAACTTTAGAAACTGACAATATTCGGGGGCATCGCCTATCCTGGGTGATTTTGTCCCTGGCGGGGTATGTCCCGGGGCTATCCAGCCTAGCGGCCCAACTGATGTCTTTGACAGATAGCGACACCCTGATATTGGCGGCCCACTATCCGCTGAAGGGGGAGGGGGAAAAGCTGATTTTGATTGGGCGTTCCCGCGATCGCAGCTTCCGCAGCGCCGACTCTAATGGCGTCAATCTCAGCGCCCTCTTTAAACCTTTGGGGGGCGGCGGCCATCCCACTGCCGCCTCAGCTATGCTGCGAGATGTTGACCCTTCAGCCATCATGGCTGATTTACTGCAGCAACTACGGGGCCAGATTCCCAAGCCTCCCACGGCTAGGGAGGTGATGTCTTCTCCAGTCAGAACTATCCGTCCCAGGACAACGATTGCAGAGGCGCAACGGATTTTGCTGAGATATGGCCATTCAGGGTTGTCTGTGGTGAATGATCACGGCGCTCTGGTGGGCGTCATTTCCCGTCGAGACATTGATTTGGCGCTGCACCATGGGTTTAGCCACGCCCCGGTAAAAGGCTATATGACCACGAATCTGAAGACCATTACCCCTGACACTTTCTTGCCAGAGATTGAAACCCTCATGGTGACTTACGACATTGGTCGTTTACCCGTGCTGGATCAGGCGCAATTGGTGGGGATTGTCACGCGCACCGATGTGCTCAGGCAGTTGCATCAAGATCGGGTGACTTATCGTGAAGTCGAGGATTCAGAAGGCGCTGTCCTCCTCCCTCCTCCCTCCGCCCAGTTCCTCCGAACCCGACTGCAGACCTGTTTAAATCCCCGACTGTGGAAGATTTTGCAAGGGATGGCGACAGCGGCTGAGCAACGGGGGTGGCATCTGTACCTAGTGGGCGGAGCGGTTCGGGATCTGTTGATGACTGCGCCCAACCAACCCGTGATGTTGCAGGATGTCGACCTCGTGGTAGACGGCTTCTACCGGTCGGCTCAAGTGGGAGCGGGGGGAGAATTAGCCCGCCGGATCAAACAGCAGAATCCTGAAGTTGAGCTGCAAGTCTATGGTCGGTTCCAGACCGCCGCTCTGGTATGGCATAAGGATTCTGAACTGGATTCCATGATGATTGACATCGCCACCGCTCGGACCGAATTCTATCCTTACCCAGCCGCTAACCCAGAGGTAGAAGCCAGTTCAATTCGTCAGGATCTCTACCGCCGGGATTTCACCATCAATGCCATGGCGATCCAGTTAACTGAGCCGGAGCCGGGTAAACTGCTCGATTTTTTTGGCGGCTTGCTGGATCTGCAGGATAGACAAGTTAGGGTGCTCCATCCGAATAGTTTTATTGAGGATCCGACTCGGATTTATCGCGCCGTTCGATTTGCCGTTCGATTAGGGTTTCAAATAGATGGCCAAACTGAGGCCTTCATCCGCCATGCAATTGAGAGCGGCGTCTACCCTGAACTCCAAAAACAAGCGGCCAAGGCGCCGGGTTTACAGACCCGACTCAAGCGGGAACTGAAATATGTGCTGGAAGCGCCCTATTGGCAATTGGCGCTGGGGCTGTTGGATAAATTGGGAGCGCTGAAATGTTTGCATGGCTCCTTGGAGATGAGCGATCGCCTCTGGCATCAACTTCGTCGGGTTGATCGGTGGATGGAACGATTCAATCTCCATACCCAGATGATTCCCTGGCAGATTCGATTGGAAGTCTTGATTACTCAATTAGCCCCTGATTTTCGTCGTCAGGCGGCTGAAAATTTACAATTACCGATTGACAGCATCAACCGGTTGACGGATTTAGCTCAGGTCGAATCTCATTTGCTCGATACTCTCCCTGCTTGTGAGCATCCCAGTGAAATTTGCCAGATCCTAAGCCAGCGGGATCTATCGATGCTCTTATTAGTCAGCGTTCGGAACCCGCGACCCCTAGGTCAAATTATCTGGCAGTATCTAACCACCTGGTCTAAAGTCAAACCGCCGCTGAATGGCAATGACTTTAAGAAGTTGGGGTACAAACCCGGCCCTCAGTATAGAACCCTATTGGATCGCTTAATGGCGGCCACATTAGATGGGAAGATTCGCACGCGTTCAGATGCAGAGGCGTTTTTGGCTGCTCATTATCCAGTTTCTGAGACGTAGGAATTGTTCTGGAAAACGGCGCGTACGATAGTTTTATTGATCTCAGGTTCCTCTTAAATTCAAGTACTCAGTTATTCTCAAAGTCTTCTTATTTCCATAGAGATGCTCTGAATTTGGCTGAAACGAACTAAAGAATGCCCGGAAAGAGGTTAGGATAAGCAGAAGTTTTATTCTACGCTCTTACTGATTTCCCGAATGACTCTGCTGATTGGCGCCGCGCTCCAGAATGGCCATTACGTCCTTGACTCTGTTACTCATCAGGACGATGCTGGCGCGAGTTATCGAGGAACTCACGTAACATCTGGTCAAGTAGTTTCTGTCAAATTACTCAGGGATAATTTACCTCAGGGACTCGATTCGTTTTTGCTGCGGGCTGAATTGATTGATCAAATCCAGCGGCTGGCGCAACTGCAGCATCCAAACATTGTTGACCATTTATTTTGCTTTGAGGAAAACGATCTGGTCTTTGTTGTAATGGAGGCGGATGTCGGACTCTCCCTGGCTCAGATTGTCGGGTTTAAGAGACCGCGCCCCCTTGCGGAAGCAACCGCGCTAAGGTATTTGCACCAGATTGCAGATGCGGTCTTGGCGATTCGAAAGGTTGGCCTTCGCAGCTTAGATCTCGATCCACGCTTTATTTTTCGTAAACCAGGAACACATCGCATTGTTTTAGCGGGCTTGGGGGTTTCTTTGGTCGCCCCTCTCGCTGAAGTCAAATCTTTGCAGACTCCTCTAAATGGCTCCGCCCAGGACGCTTATCCCGACAATTTGCAAACTGGCCAGACACTGACAACTTCAGATTCAGATGTCTATCGCCTCTCTGCACTGTTCTATTACCTGCTCACGGGCAATCTGACTCCGTTGGAAAGACAAATACATCAGGAGGCAGAGTTATGGCCGCCCCACCGACGCCCCCAGATTAGTGAGGCGACTGAGCAGGCCATTCAGCGGGGATTAGGTCTGCCTAATCAAGCCCCTATCTGCAACCTGAAGGATTGGTTGACTCTGCTGCCGGATGTAGCGGATATCCGGTCAGAATCTTCACCAGAGACGTCTCAATTTCAGACCGCCGCAAACCCCGAGATAACGTCCGCAATAAAACCGAACGCGCCGAGTCTTCAAGCGCCCAGTGTCAATAAAGTCGTTTCCCTTGTCGCCGACGAAACAGCTCCTCGGTTCGCGCCCAGTAAGGCCTCCAGTAAAGACTTGTTGGCGTCGCCCCGGTCGAGTCGCCGCTTCCCCCAATTATTCGCTCCGGGTAAGCCGTCGGTAAAATTCGTCAAACGGGGGACTAAGATTCGGAACGCCGCCTTAGTCATGACGATGTTTGTATCTGCCTTGATGGGCTTGGGGTTCGGAACAGTCTTGCGTTTCACCCCCCCTAGACAGGCTGGCGGAATTCGATTCGACCCCGATCAATCATTTCCACCCCTGGAAGATTGGCAGGAAGATGAGCCAGGGGTGAATTTTGACGCGCCCTATCTCCCTGCAGAACAATCTTTAGCGGGGCAATCCGCCGTTAGACGACTTGATACAACGCTGCCTGATACGATTCCCTCGGGGACTCAACCGATTGAGAATCCAGAGATAAACCAGAAAGAGTTCAATTGGATTGATAAAGAGTCAATTATTCCGGATTATCCCACGCCAAAACAGCCCAACTCTCCTCTAGGGTGGTCGGTTTATCCAGAAACGGTCAGTCCCGCTCCGCCCTTGGACGCTGCTGCATCCGCTTCTCCCAATGCAGATTCCTCGCCCTCAACCTCCCCAACCCTGTCATCTTTGATTGAAACGCCGCCAGCGGCGCAACCTTCCCAAGCGCTAAGGAATCAGGCGGGCTCCTCTCTTCCCTACTCCGTCGGCTCTGATGAGTCTGGTTTCCCCATCCCGGCGGCGCCTACCCCCGTTGCTGAATCGCCGCCGTTCATTTTAGAAACTATCGGGGAGTCTCAGGAAGACGCTAATTCAACTCTCCAAGATTAAGGGGGCGTTAGAAGTACAGTCCAAATTCAAATATAAGCACAGCTTATGGGTGGGCGGGCATGTAGAGAGTCGGAGGGGAGGTTATTTCTCCTCAGCTCCTTCATGACCAATTGGCGATCGGTAATTTGGATATCCGTTGATCTGCCTCAAGGCCGAAAGGGAGGGAGATAGATTTTTCCCTATCGCCTAAAAATGCTTTTTGCGGTTCGGTAAGGAGCTAGAAAGAGCAAGTTATAATCTTTGCAGACGTGTGTAAAGATTCCTTTATGAGTAATTCAATGGTTCATGCCTTTTTTATCGGCAGGGCTCTTGCTTCGGCCGTTGGCGAACAGATCGAACATTTGGTTACGGATGGATTGAGTAACCTAGGCAAATTTGATGCTGAACAACGAGAGCACTTGCGCCAATTTACTGAAGAGGTTTTAGCCCGGGCTGAGCGAGAAGAAGCGGAAGCCATGCAGGATCGTCCGTCAGCCCCGGCTTCTGCGGCGCACACGCCTCAAGATTTACAAGCAACCATTGATAACTTGCGAGCTGAAATCGCCCAAGTGCGAGCCGCCTTACAGCAATACCGGACATCTTCCAATTAGTCTTACTTAATGGGTTATCCCATTAACCGTTTGTTGTCAGGTTTAATAGAGTTCACTGATACGCTGCAGTTAGGAGCTTGAGTGTCTGCCCTTTCTAGAGAATCAATTTCACCTTCTACGTCGCCCGCCGCTGTCAATTTGAAGGGTTCCTATGGTGAGGCGGCGAATGGAAGTAATGCGCCGAAGCCTTTGGCAAGCTCCTCCTATTCCCCTTATCCAAATGATTCCCAGGGTGACTCGTTGACGCAGAAAAAACATCAGAAGCATGTGACCGACAAAGCGTATCGCTGGAATCAAAAAAGTTATTCAAGGCACAAGCGCTTTCGAGATATCTGGTCTTTTGTGCTCAAGCTGATGGCCGCCCGCTGGCTTTATAACAAAGCCTGGAGTTACGGCGGCGTCATGAACGATGAAAAAAAGGCGGCTCGGAGGCGGCGCCTAGCGGTCTGGATTCGCGAAACTCTGTTGGAATTGGGGCCTACTTTTATCAAAGTAGGCCAGCTATTCTCCACCCGAGCCGATTTATTTCCAATTGAGTATGTTGAGGAACTCTCTAAACTACAGGATAAAGTGCCTGCCTTTAGTTATGAGAAGGTCAGAGAGATTGTCGAAGCTGATTTGGGCAAGCCAGTCCCTGAGCTTTACAAAAACTTTGATCCCATACCTCTAGCCGCTGCCAGTTTGGGTCAGGTGCATCGGGCTCAGCTTCATTCCGGAGATGAAGTGGTGGTCAAAGTCCAGCGTCCTGGATTACATAAGTTGTTTACCATTGACCTGGCCATTCTTAAAGGCATCGCTCGCTATTTTCAAAACCACCCGGAATGGGGACGGGGGCGAGAGTGGATGGGAATTTATGAAGAGTGCTGCCGCATTCTCTGGTTGGAAATTGATTATCTCAATGAAGGTCGAAACGCTGACAAATTCCGCCGTAATTTTCGCAATGAAGATTGGGTCCAAGTTCCCCGAGTCTATTGGCGATATTCGTCGCCTCAAGTCTTAACCTTGCAATACTTGCCCGGCATCAAAATTAGCCATTATGAATCTCTGGAAGCGGCTGGCTTGGATCGAGGCCGCCTAGCCCGGTTGGGAGCCCAAGCCTATTTACATCAACTTCTCAATGATGGGTTTTTTCATGCCGATCCTCACCCAGGCAACATCGCCGTGAGTCCTGAGGGAGCGCTAGTTTTTTATGATTTTGGCATGATGGGTCAGGTATTGCCCTTAACGCGGCAAAAACTGATGCAGACCTTTTTGGGCGTGGCTCAAAAAGATGCCGAGCAGGTGATGACCTCTTTAATCGACCTTGGAGCGCTGACTCAAGTTGAGGATATGGGGCCAGTCCGTCGATCGGTCCAATACATATTGGATAATTTTATGGACCAACCCTTTGAGCAACAGTCTGTGGGCGCCATTAGCGATGATTTATACGCCATAGCCTACGATCAACCTTTTCGGTTTCCAGCGACGTTCACGTTTGTGATGCGGGCCTTTACCACCCTCGAAGGCGTAGGCAAGGGACTCGATCCAGAGTTTAATTTTATGGAAGCAGCTAAACCATTTGCAGCGCAACTTATGGCAAACGGTACCCCCTCAGATCCTAACGGACTTCTCGGCGACCTGGGTCGTCAAGCGGCCCAGGTCAGCAGTACTGCTCTGGGCCTACCGCGCCGAATTGAAGATACGCTTGAAAAGCTAGAACGCGGAGATATTCGTGTTCGGGTCCGTTCAATTGAAACTGATCGGATCCTAAGGCGGATGAGTGGCGCTAATATGGCCACTAACTACACGATGTTAGTGGGTGCTTTCACTTTATCCGCTACGATCTTGTTCGTTGCCGATCATGTTTGGTTGGCGGCGATCGCCGCCGCTATTGCAGTATTTGCCGGTTTTGCTCTAGTGCGTCTTTTGATGCAGTTAGGCCGAGCTGAGCGGATGCCCTAACTTGTGTCAAGCCTTGAGGTGCCGATTTACACTATGAAACGCTTCTTTTCAGGCCTGACTGATCCAGGTCTTTTGCGCTCCAGTAACCAAGACGCTTACTATCTTGATCCTGAGGGTCGATTTTTCGTGGTGGCGGATGGTATGGGCGGTCATGCAGGAGGACAAGAAGCGAGTCGGATCGCGACCCATTCAATTCGCACTTATCTAGAAACTCATTGGGACGGTGACAAAGCTCCTCCCGAATTGCTGAAACAGGCTTTTTTAGAGGCGAATCAATCCATCCTCAAAGATCAGACCGTCCACCCAGAACGGTCTGATATGGGCACCACCGCAGTGGTTTTGATCTTTAGAGATGATGATGAACCTTGGTGCGCCCATGTGGGAGACTCTCGCCTTTATCAATTTAGGGGGTCCAAACTAGAACAACTGACCGACGATCATACTTGGGTGGCGAGGGCTATCCGTGAGGGAGAATTGACGATTAATCAATCTAAGACTCATCCTTGGCGGCATGTCTTGTCTCAATGTTTAGGCCGTGAAGATTTGCAAAAAGTTGATATCCAACCGGTTCAGCTTGAGTCTGGCGATCTGTTTTTACTCTGTAGCGATGGACTGACTGAAGAACTCTCTGATCACGTGATTGCATCCCATTTAACCTCCATGACGGCTTGTGAAGCAGCGGTGTCGGCTTTGGTGGATTCGGCGAAACAGCGTGGCGGTCGGGATAACATTACTGTCGTTCTGGTGGGGGTGTCCCCATCACAGGAAGCGCAGCAGTCAGTGAAGGTTGCGGGAGGCGACGGTGAAAAATCGGTTGCTAATCAGCCAGGAGAAAGTAAGCAGGACGTGGACGATGGGGATTAGGAATTGTGTTCGTTCTGAAGGATGGGAAATTAAGCCTGAATCCCAGCCTCTTTGACGGCCTTAGACTGGCTTATTGATCTTAAAAACAGGTGGCTTATGTTTCAAAACGCCCTAATCTGCACCGACTTCTCTGATGGTTTGTATCGGTTAGTGGAGTTTGTTCCGAGTCTGGCTGCGGGGGGAATTAAACAGATTACCTTTTTCAATAATGTGCCCCTCGAAAAGGAGCGGGAGATTCCTCGGGTCGATCAAGACAACATTGAGCGGTCCCGCGATCGCTTATCCGCCGCCCTGAACAATCCACCCCCTGGAGTTAAGGTGCAAGTCGAGGTTGAGTGTGGGTTGCCCATTGATAATATCCTGAAGCTAGCTCAGAACTCTGAGGCGGACATTATTTTTTTGGGCATGCCGACCCGAACGCTGCTAACCGAAAAACTATTTGGCAGCACCACCATGGAACTGACTCAACAAACCCCCATTCCGCTGCTGATCCTACGCCCTCAACTGATTTCGGCTTACACCACCGAGGAGCTGGATCTCCGATGTCGTCATATTTTTCGCTATCTGTTGATTCCCTACGACGGCAGTAAGAGCGCTGATTACTTGGTGGAGCAGGTCAAGAAACGGGTCCAATCTCAACCCGACTGTGCTTTAGAGAAATGTCTCCTCTGTTGGATCCTGGATGAAGGGGTTCGTAAAGAGTTGCAGCCAGCGGATCCGCTGGGGGAAGCCCAGACAAAACTAGAGGCGGCTAAGGCGGTTTTATCAAACCTGGATTTGGAAGTTAATACAGAAATTAGACAGGGCGTTCCGATAGAAGCGCTACTGGAAGCAGCAGAAATTCACGATATTACTGCGATCGCCGTCAGCTCAGGCAGCACCAGCGGCTTCATGAAATGGTCAATTCCCAGTTTTACCAGCAACATTCTACGTCGAAGCTGGCATCCGGTGATGTATTTCCCCCCGAAATCAAACTGACCTTTAAAGGACTTCAATCGCTTGTATTCTTCAGTCTTTACCTTAAGTATCCAAATAAAATGATGTATATCTAGAGAGTATCCAATCGACAAATTTAATATCCAGACAAATCTGATCCGGTATCTAGATTCAAAGATTCTAGCTGCTGCTGGATTTTGGGTTTCAAGTTGGTATTCAGTTCATTTCTGAGTAAGCTCTTGCTCTCATGGGAATTGCCTACAGAGGGATAAGTTCGAGCTAGGGTGACCCATTCTTGCAGAAGTTTACGCTGACGATCTGCGATATTTGAGCTAAGGACATGGGCGCAGCGTTGAGATTCTTCCAGCGCAAAGAAAAGGATTTTGTACTGGCCCGAGTCTCCTAGCAATCCCGCTAATTCTTGCCCCTGTCGACCTTTGAGATCCAGGTAACAAGGAAGCCACCGAGGACCATGCAGGCTACTATGTAAGACCGTCAGCCACAAAACCATCGGATGAGGCGACATGGTGCAAATGAAATTGTTGTACCGAGTGCTAATTAGTCGTTTTTCGATTTCCCGATGGGGTAACATGACCCAGAGGGTCGCCAATGGGCGACGACTTGTGGGCAAGGCATGGGGAAAAACAATTTCCGCTGTTGGTTTGTCTTTAGGCCAGGACGTTAGTTTACAGATTTGGTCTTCAGGCAGTCCCAATCTGCCGTTCGCTTTTTTGGTGACGGGTAGCCTGGAAAGCGTTGAACTGAGGCGTTGGCTAATCCGATAGCCCATTCCGAAGCGTTGTTCAAGCGGTTCTAACTCCCGCAAAATTTGACTGACGCTTTGGGGACGATTCTCACGCTGTTTTGCCAAACAACTCATGACTAACGTCTCTAAGGACTTAGGGATTCTTAAGTTAGGTTCGGCCTCTTGGAAAGATTGGGGCGCTTGCCCATGATGGGCTTTATACCACCCGCCAAAGGTATGACTATTAGC